>ENA-UEPH01000340-UEPH01000340.1-human-gut-metagenome-genome-assembly--contig:-NODE-340-length-56512-cov-13.506654_pt1 | contig 56512 bp, 36 predicted proteins | sample MGYA00242891_ERZ507898 | MGnify/ENA primary metagenome ERZ507898 (study PRJEB26167, sample SAMN06115411) | human gut metagenome | host: Homo sapiens | place: China:Guizhou | collected 2014-10-15...
CTGCGCTTCGGCAACGGTTTATACCTATCGCACCAAACTCCGCAATTCGGCGCTCGGCTCGCGCAGCGATTTCGAAAGGAAAATCCAGCATATCGGCCTCTGACGGAATATATTCGGCGGAATGGCCGGCGATTCACCGACAGCCAGCTACGGAGGCGACGAATCACCCGAAAACGGGCCATGCACCGCCCCTGTCACCCGACAATGCGGCACTCTCCGGGAATCCCGAGAACCCCAAAGTCCCGAATCGGTCGGCCGGAATCTTTCGCCTCCGGCTTCTTCACGACACGCCCCGGGTCCATCTGCCCCGCCGGTCAGGACTTCTGCTGCGGAGCATGCAGCTGGCTGTATTCCTTCGGGGTCATGCCGTAAGCCTCCTGAAAATACTTTGTGAACCGGTACTGGTTATTCATCCCCACCTCGACCATCACTTCGCTGACACGCATGCCTCCCGAAGCAAGCAGCTGGGCCGCACGCTTGATGCGGATGTCGCGGATGATCTCCGAGACGGTGCGCCCGCCCGCAATGCGCTGCATACGGCGGTAAAGCTGCATACGGCTCATATGCAGTTCGCCCGCCAGATACTCGATGTCGAAAAGCGGGTTCTGGATATTGGCCTCCACTACGGCGCTCAGACGGCGCAGCAGCTGTTCGTCGTCCGAAGGCAGTTCGACGGCCGTAGGCTCGGTAATGGTCTCGGTTCTGAGCTTACGGGCGAAGTGTTCGCGCGAACTGAGCAGATTGCGGATGCGGAAAATCAGGTTCTCGGCTTCGAACGGCTTGATGATATACTCCTGAGCCCCGGCGGTCAGGGCTTCGCGGATCGACTGCTGATCCTCCTTGACGCTGTGGACGATGATCGGGATGAAATTGGTGCGGGGATTCTCCTTCATCCGGCGGGTGAACTCGATGCCGTCCATCACGGGCATCATCAGGTCGCTGATGACCACGTCGGGTTTCAGTTTCTGCGCCAGCGCCAGCCCCGCCCCGCCGTCGGGAGCCACGGCTATCCGGAAATGCTCTTTCAGGCAGCTCTCGATGTAAGCGCTCATGTCGGCATTGTCTTCGACGATCAGCACCAGATATTTCCTCCCATCAGTCCCGGATTCCGCCGGCTCCTCTCCGGTCCGGGACTGCGGAGATTCACCGAGCTCGGAAATCTGTTCGTCAGAATAACAGCTGCGGTCGATGGGAAAGCGAACCGTGAAAACGGAGCCCTTGCCCTCCTCGCTGCCGACCGTGATCTCGCCCGCATGGAGTTCGATCAGCGCCTTTGAAAACGACAGTCCCACGCCGCTGCTCACACCGTTCAGAGGCGTCCCGTGGAAAAAAAGGTCGAAGATCCGGTGCATGTCCGCAGCCGGAATGCCGACCCCGGAATCCTGTACCGCAATCACGGCATAATGAACCCGGTCGTGCTGCTCGACAGCCAGCCGGACATGGATATCGCCCTGCTCGGGTGTGAATTTATAGGCGTTGGAGATCAGATTCTGAAGCACCTTTTCTATCTTATCGCGGTCGAACCACGCATCCGGAATTTCCTTGGGCGCCTCAAAGTGCATCATGATCCCGGTCTGTTCGCTCATGCTCCCAAACGAGTGCACCACCTCGCGGACAGTATAGGCCAGATCGTAGCGCGACACTTTCAGCGGCAGGTTCTGGGCCGAAACCTTGCGGATTTCAAGCAGCTGGTTGATCAGTTTCAGCAGTTTGTTGACGTTCCGGCGAATCAGCCCCAGCCGGAAACCGACGTATTCGCCGAGGTCCGTACGCTCCTCCAGGTCTTTGAGCGGCGCGGTGATGAGCGCCAGCGGCGTGCGGAGTTCGTGGGTGATGTTCGTGTAGAAGCTGAGCTTCATTTCGGAAAGTTCACGGGTCTTCTCCTGCTCGATCTGCTGCATGAAGAGTTTGCGGCGCCAGCGCTGACGCGACACCAGATAAAATATCCCGGCAAAAACCACCGCAGCCGCAGCAAAGACATAGAGCAAATAGGCCCACCAGGTCGCCCAGGGCGCCGGATGCACGACGATCTCCAACGAACGCTCCCGGTCGCTCCAAACCTCGTCGCTGTTCGACGAGGCGAGCCGGAAGCGGTAATGTCCCGCCGGAAGCCGTGTGTAGGCAGCGAAACGCTGCCCGGCCCCGACCACCGTCCAATCGGGGTCGTATCCTTCCAGCCGATAACGGAAGAGGTTCTTGGCAGGATTGACATACTGGTCGGAGGTGAATTCGAGCGTGAAGTTACTCTGCCGATACCCCAGTTCCAGCCTCCGGGTCCGGTTCAGGGGTTCCCGGAGCAGGACGCGTCCGTCGTACTCCCCGCCGGGTACGACCCGCTGCCCGAACACCTTCAATCCGGTGAACATCGGTTCCCCGGGATAGGGATCGGTCCGGAAATCGGACGGATTGAAATAGTTGATGCCGTTGATGCCGCCCACGAACAGCCAGCCGTTGTCCGACACGGCAGCCCCCTCGGTCCAGGTATTGCTTTGCAAACCGTCATCGCTCACATAACGCTTTACGCGCCCCGTAGCGGGCTGGTAGCGATAGAGCCCCTGGCTGCCGTTGAGCCACAGGTCGCCGGCGAGGTCTTCCGTGATGGCCAGTATCTTGGCGTCTTCGAGCTCCGGCGAGTGGATATGCTCCACCGCACGGATCTCTCCGCCGTCCACCGTCATCCGGTTCAGTCCGGCGTCGGTTCCCACCCAAAGCGTTCCGTCACGGGTCATACGCAGACACCAGACATGGTTGTCGCTCAGGGCGAACGGCGCGGAATCCTGCCGCACGACCTCGACCTCGATACCGGAGCCGGAGTCCGTATAGCGAATTTTCGAAAGTCCGCTTTCCGCGGACCCGGCCCAGACCAGTCCGTTTTTCGCATCGGCCAGCAGCGAATAGACGGAATTCGATGCCAGCCCGTGCGCAGCCGTATAGGTAACGGTGCGCCCGCTGCGGACATCGTAACGAATCAGTCCGTCCATCGTGGCGATCCAGATGTCGCCGCAACCGTCCTCGCACAGATCGAGGAAATAACGATAACGGCGGGAAACGTCTTCGGGAATTCCCGGCAAATGCAGCAGACGTTTCCGGAAACCGCCTCCGGGCAATTCATCCAACCGATAGACCCCCTCCTGGGCGGCTACCCAGAGAGTTCCTCCGGCAGTTTGCAGAATGCGCGACACGGAATTGCGCGTGACCGCCGCGGCAAGATCCTCCAAACGGCCCGTACGGAAATCGTAACGGTAGGTCGAACCTTTGAAAGTATTGGCCCACAGCCGTCCCCGGTCATCAATGAACAGCGTGTTGACATGACTCCCGTCATACCCCAGTTCGGTGTAGCGGCGCCCGACGAGCGGTTTGAAAGTATAGAACTCCGGAGCTGCGGTCGGCGCATAGTTCACCCCGCGGCGCGTCCCGACCCAAAGCACCCCCGAACGGTCGATGCAGAGGCAGGAAACATCGTTATCGCTGATGCGCCCGAAAAAATCGGACTTGGCATAGTGTTCCGCCGAAACCACCCGATACTGGGCATCGAACCCGAGGGAGTAAACGCCCTCCGTATCGCAGCCCACCCAAAGGTGATCCTCCCGGTCGCGGACGGTGCAGACCGCCTGGAAACGGACGCCCGACGGCAGCCGGAGGTCGGTGAAACGTTCACCGTCCGTACTCACCGAAATACCCCGGTCATGGCTCACCCAAAGCACGCCCCACCGGTCGCACTCCACGAAACGCACCGCACCGCCCGGAATACCGCCGATCAGCCGCACCGCCCGGCTTTTGCGACCGTCGCGGCCGCAAAGGTACAATCCCTGCGAGGTGCCGATCCAGACGTTTCCCCGGCCGTCTTCGGTGATGTCGCTGACATCGAGAGCCTCCAGTCCGCCAGCCGCCACAAAAGAGTAATCGCCTTTTCCGTCGGGGCTTGCGACGACCACCCCTTTCTCATGGCCGATCCAGACATCGCCCGCCGAATCTTCGCAGATGGCACGGACCTTCCGCAAATCGACGCCCCGGAGCCTTTCCGCATAATCGGTATAGCTGTCGGTGCCGGGATCGTAACGCATCACACCTCCGTCGAGCCCGATCCAGATCGTGCTGTCGGCAGCTTCGCTGAGACATACGATACGGTTGTTGGCCAACCCTCCGCGGCGTTTGGCCGAATGGCGCACGGGCCGGATGGCGTAGCCGTCGAAAAAGTTGAGCCCGTCGTAAGTGCCGATGAGCATCCGTCCGTCGGAGGATTGCAAAATCGAGGTCACGGAGTTCTGCGACAGACCGTCGTTCACGCTCAGGTACTTGAACGCGAGCCGGGTGTCGGTATCGGGAGCCAGCTCGCCGGCTGCGAGCGGCGCGGAAGTCAGAAAGGCCGCAAAAAGGGCCGCGAAGAAGATGTTTTTCATATTTACAGGCGAGGCTTACAAGACAAAAATAACAAACATATCGGGAAAACGACTATCTTTATTTCGAAGAAAACAGCTCCGACCCCGGCCGGGATTCGTCCTGCGGCGGCGATGCAACAAAAGAACAGTTTAATGTTACAATTTGAATAAATTTCCCCGACAGGGTCCGCTACCTTTGCATTACGGGTCCGAACCGCCCGTGCAAAACGCAACCGAACCAAACATTAAACCCGCTAACCTATGCAAAGAAACTTTACCCAGCATGTCCGCCGGATACTGCGAAGCCTGGCGCTGACGCTCCTTCTTTCGGCAGGTGTCCATGCGCAGGCCGCAGCGCCGCAGCGCGACATCACCGGAAGCGTGAAATCCGTGTCCGGGGAGGCGATGGCCGGCGTCACCGTCATGGTCAAGGGAACGACCACCGGCACCACCACGGGCGCCAACGGCGTCTTCAATCTGAAAATCCCGGCCGACGCCAAGGCACTGAGCGTCTCCTTCATCGGATACGCTCCGCGTGAAGTGCCCCTTTCGGAGAAAAAAACCGTTTACACTATCATCCTCGAAGAGGATGTCGTTTCGATGGATGAGGTCGTGGTCATCGGCTACGGCTCGGTGGCCAAACGCGATCTCACGGGCGCCGTAGCCTCCGTTTCGGGCCGGGTCCTCGCGGATTCTCCCGTTTCGAACATGGCCCAGGCCCTCACGGGACGCATGCCCGGCGTACAGATCACCACGACCGACGGATCGCCCGACGCAGATGTAAAGATACGCGTGCGCGGAGGAGGGTCCATCACGCAGGACAATTCGCCGCTCTATATCGTCGATGGATTCCCCGTGGAGCGCATCTCCGACATTTCGGTCAACGACATCCAATCGATCGACGTGTTGAAGGACGCCTCCTCGGCAGCCATCTACGGCGCACGCGGTGCCAACGGCGTCATCATCATCACCACCAAATCGGCCAAAGCCGGCAAAACGACGGTCTCCTACAATGCCTTCGCGCAGATGAAATACGTGCCGAAGATGATCGACGTTATGAAGCCCTATGAATTCGTGCAGATGCAGTACGAGCTGACCTCGCTCAAAGGCGGCCAGGACGCCGAGTCCTTCGCCAGCCACTTCGGCACGCCGGCCGATTTCGACATCTACCGCCGGATGCCCGGCCGCGACACCCAGTCGGAGATGTACGGCCGTACGGCCTGGGGACAATCGCATAACCTCTCGATAGCGGGCGGCACGAACAAGACCCGCTTCACGCTGAGCGCCACGCACCTCGACGAGGACGGCGTGCTGCTCGAATCGGGTTACCGGCGCACGAACCTCAACTTCAAGATGAACCACGATCTGTTCAAGAACGTGCGGCTCGACCTGTCGGCCTACTATACCAATACGGTGATCGACGGAGCCGGCACGACGGTCAACTCCTCGACCGAGATCAAGAACGCCGTGAGCTACCGCCCGACCATCGGCAAAGCCGAACGCGGACACGGCGCCTCGGATCAGGACATTTCGTGGGTGGACGAGAACATCGAGGCCCAGAGCCAGCTCTACGACCCCGTGGAGCTCATCAAGCAGGACTACAAACGGCAGCGGCGCAACGAACTGAACGTCAACGGTGCCGTCACATGGAAATTCGCCAAGCACTTCACCTGGCGCTCCGATTTCGGCATGCTGACGCGCGACTATGAAACCAAGCGTTACTACGGTCCGCTGACCTACACCTCGCGGCAGGCCGGATCGCAGCCCGTGGCCCAGATCACCATGCAGAACATGCCCCGCTGGCGCACGTCGCACACGCTGACCTACGACATCAAGAACTACCGCAAAAAGCACAACATCAACGTCATGGCCGGATTCGAGGCCATGCGCGAGACTTCGACGCTGCGCGAGATGAAATCCTACCAGCTGCCTGCGGACATGGCCATCGACGATATTTTCGCCAACATGGCCTTCGGGTCGCAGGAGTATCCTTACACTTTCGAAGATACCCCCGTGGCCATGGCGTCGTTCTTCGGCCGCGTGAACTACTCCTACCGCAACAAATACCTCGTCACGGCGACCGTGCGCATCGACGGATCGTCGAAATTCGCACCCGGCAACCAATGGGGTTGTTTCCCCTCGGCGGCTTTCGCCTGGCGCATCTCCGAAGAGCCGTTCCTCAAACAGGCCGAATGGATAGACGACCTGAAACTGCGCGTCAGCTACGGCGAAGCGGGCAACAACCGCATCGCCAACGACATGTGGCGCCGCACGTTCAAGGGGATGTTCACCGGACAGCAGAACATGGTGGCCGGCATCGGCGGCAAACCCAACATCTACCTCACCAACTCCTCGTCGGTGCTCATCAACGAAGACCTGGTGTGGGAAACCACCGCGACCCGCAACCTCGGCGTCGATTTCGGAGTGCTGAAAAACCGGCTCTCGGGTAGTGTCGAACTCTATTGGAACACGACGCGCGACCTGCTCATCAAAAACAAGATTCCCCTCCACACGGGTTACAACGAACAGCAGGTCAACGTCGGGCAGACCTCGAACCGCGGTCTGGAAATCTCGCTTACGGGCGTGATCGTCGATAAACGCGACTTCCAGCTCTCGGCCTCGTTCAACATCGCCTTCAACCGCAACAAGGTGGACAAGCTCTACGGTGCAGAGCAGAAATTCTACGACAGCGGCTGGAACAACAACAACCTGCGCGACTACCTGCTCAAAGAGGGCGAACCCGTGGGTCTGATGTACGGTTACGTCACCGACGGATATTACACCGTAGACGATTATGAGGACGGTCCCGGCTGGGTGCTCAAACCCGGAGTGGCCAACAGCCAGAACATCACCGGTTCGAACGGCAATCCGGGCGACTATCCGCGCGTGGGTTCGCTCAAACTCAAAAAGACCACCCCATACGACCCGAACGACCCCGAGTCGTGCATCGTGACCGAAGCCGACCGCACGGTGATCGGCAACGCCAACCCCAAGCACACCGGAGGTTTCAGCCTGACGGCCGCATTCAAAGGCTTCGACCTCTCGGCGATGTTCAACTGGGTCTACGGCAACAGCATCTACAACGCCCAGAAGCTCTTCAACACATCGACGGGCAAATATCAGTGGCACAACCTCCGCTCGGAGATGGATTCACGACACCGTTTCCGCGTCTTCGACGACGCCGGCAACGACCTGCGCAACGACAAGGAGGCTCTGCGGGCGCTGAATGTCAACGCCTCGATTTGGAGCCCGGTCTACCAGTACCCGATTCTCCACTCGTGGGCCATCGAGGACGGCTCGTTCCTGCGTCTGAGCAACCTCACGCTGGGCTACACCCTGCCGCAGCGCATCACCAAAAAGGTCTGGCTCTCGAAATGCCGCATCTACGTCACCGCCACGAACCTCTTCTGCTGGACGGCCTACACGGGCTTCGATCCCGAGGTCGATACGCGCCGCAGTTCGCCCCTCACCCCGGGCGTGGACTACTCGGCCTACCCCCGCACACGGTCGTTCGCCTTCGGCGTCAACCTCATCTTCTGATTTCCGGCAACGCTAAAATACCATAACCATGAAACGAACCATCCGACATATCACCGCCCTCTGGCTCCTGCTCACCGTCTGCTCCTGCGCGGACTTCCTCTCCACGGAGTCCCCTTCGACCATGCCCGACACGAAGGTATTCAGCACCGAAGGCGACACCTACCGCGCCGTGATGAACATCTACGCCGTTCTGGCGCGCAACTCGCTTTACAGCCAAAGGGTAAGCCTTTTCGCCCCCTACAACAACGACATCGAGTACGCCAAAACCAACGCCACGGCCGAGGACAGCCGCCGAGGCTTGTGGGACTATACGCTCACCTCGGCCAATACCGAAACGCTCCCGATGTGGGCCGACCTCTACATGGGCATCAACAGCGCCAACGAGTGCATCGCGGGCATCGAGAACGGTCCGCTGCTCGGCGCAACCTCGCCCGAAACGCCCTCGGCCATCCGCCAGCTCTACGGCGAAGCCAAGGCCCTGCGCGCGCTGCTCTATCTGGAACTGGTCCGCAACTGGGGCGACGTGCCTTTCCTGACGCGCGAAACCCGCTACAACGACGATTTCTACATCGCCCCCACCGACCGTGACGAGATACTCGCCTACCTGATCGACGATCTGATCGACGCCGAACCGGGCATGTTCTACGCCTCGGAGATCGCCGAAGCCTGCGAACGCATGAACCGCGGCGCCGTGCAGGCGCTCATCGCCCGCTTGTCACTCACGCGCGGCGGCTGGGCGCTGCGTCCCAACGCCGACGACGTTTCGGACCCCGGACGGATGGTCCGCCCGGACGACTACAAAAAATACTACCGCATAGCCAACACCTATGCCCGCAAACTCTACGAATCGGGCAAGCACTCGCTGGGACTCTCCTACAAACAGGTGTTCGTCAACGAAGCCCAGAAGGTCTTCCCGTCGAACGACGACATGCTCTACGAAGTGGCGATGGCCATGAGCTATTCGAGCTACGTGGGCCACTACATCGGCCAGCGCATCGACAACAGCCCGAGCATCATCTACGGATACAGCAACCCCTGGTTCATGGTGACGATGCCCTATTTCCACTCTTTCGACAGCGCCGACCAGCGCCGCAGCGTCAACTGCACACCTTACACGTGGGGCTGGAACAACACGAAGGGCCGCATCGAGCAAAAGATCTCCGACTGGAAGAACATCTACATCGGCAAATGGTCGAAGCTCGACATGAAGACCCCGCAGGGCGCAGGTGCCACGATCAACACCGGAATCAACTTCCCGGTCCTGCGCTACACCGATGCCCTGCTGATGCTGGCCGAGACCGAGAACGAACTCAACGACGGCCCCACCGATCTGGCCCGCGAGGCGCTGAAAACGGTCCGCCGCCGTGCCTTCGCCTCCGGGCTCCATGCGGAGAAGGTCGATAACTACGTCGCGGCCCTCACGGGACATGACGACTTCTTCGAAGCCGTCGCACAGGAGCGCGCCTGGGAGTTCTGCGGCGAAGGTATCCGCAAATACGACCTCATCCGTTGGAACCGCCTCCGCCAAAGCCTCATCGACCTGCGGCAAAAACACATCGACATGGCCGTAGGCGCCCGCACCGGCACCGGCAAATACAAGGACATCCCGGCCAACATCTATTGGAAACTGCTCGACGACGGCACGCTCGACATCGTGGGCCTCGACCAGAACATGTCCTCGGCACCCGCGGGTTACTCCACGAGGGGCTGGGCCAAAGAGATGGTCAGCCAGTCCGGCAGCGAATACATCGTCAACGATGCGGTCGATCAGTGGTGGCGACCCGAAATCTACAACCGCGACCCGATGGTCTACATCTATCCCTACCCGAAAGATGTCGTGGCCGAAAGCAAAGGCATGATCGTCAACCGCTACGGCAAACGATAGACATTTAACCCAACCCGAAGAAAGACATGAAAGCAACATACCGAAAACTGCTGACGCTGGCCGCAGCGCTGCTGACGGCCGCAGGCTTCATCGCCTGTCAGGACGACCAGTCGCAGGAGTGGAACGATCCGCGGCTGTTCCTGCCCACCGATCTCGTAAATTTCAAACAGGACAACGGGCTCGTCGTCCGCTGGGGCATCTCCTACGGCGCCGCGGGATACCGCGTCGATCTCTCCGAAGATGCCGAATTCGCCGAAATCGCCGCCACGCAGGACATTCCCGCGTCCGACGGAAAGAATTACGAAGCCATATTCACGGGTCTCGAAGAAGAGACTCTCTATTACATCCGCCTCTGTGCGCTGGCCGACAACGAAGCTCTCAACTCGAAATACCTCTATTCGGAAGGTACGACGGGACTGATGCGCTCGGTCTTCAACGAGGTGGGCTATGCCGACATGACCTACACTTCGGCCGCACTTTCGTGGACCGAAGACCTCGGAGCCCGCGAAATCCTCCTCACAGCCACCGGAGAGGCGGACATTCACCGCGTGCTGAGCGACGAAGAGATCCGGGAGATGCAGGCCGTGGTCACGGACCTCAAAGCAGGCGTAAAATACAAGGCGTCGTTCTATGTCAACGGCGAACTGGCCAGCTATGTCTGGTTCACGATGCCCCAGCTACCCGAGGGCGCGATCCTCGTCACGAACGAAGATGACCTGAAAACCGTCATCGAAGAGGCTCCCGAAGGCGCCATCGTCCTGCTGACCGCGGGCCAGACCTACGATTATTCGTCGGAAACCATCGACCTGACGAAAGCCGTCACCGTCAAAGCCGCTCCCGGAGGCGCCAAACCGAGGCTCTACCTCAAAAGTTTCATCCTCGGCGGCACCGCCGAAACATCGTCGTCGATGCCGCTCGTGCGGATCGAGGGGCTGGAAGTATCGGGACTCATCCCCTCAGGCGGACAGGAGGACCTCTCCGTGCAGCCCAACGACGCGATGTTCTCGTTCGACGTGAAGAACACCGCCCGCGACATCGCCGTCGGCCGGCTGGAAATCGCCGACTGCATCATCCGCAACTACGCCAAGGGCTGCCTCGCATCGATCGACTACGGCTTCCACGCCGATGCCCGCATCCGCTTCGACACCATCCTGGCCGACAATCTGCTGGTCTATGACCTCGGGCGCGACGTGGACAATGTCAATTCGTTCCTCCACCTCTGCGGGCGCACCGACGCCAACGACATCTACTGCGCGAACTTCATCATCCGCAACTCGACCTTCCACCACCTCTATCACGGACTGATCGAAGCCCGCTGCTGGACGGGCATCAAGGATCAGGTCACCGCACCCACCGCCGAGGTCACGAACTGCACGTTCGACTACATGGGCCTCATGGCCGACGGCGTATGGACAGGGACCAAGAAAGGCGGACAGCGCTACCTGTTCGAATTCCTCGGCTATGCCGACAAGGCGGAGATCACGCTTTCGCACACGATCGTGGGCGAGGTGCGGACCAACAACAGCAACATTCGCCCCACGGCGTTCAACAACGCCACGCTGACCTGCACGGCGACCTTCAAATCGACCGACACGGCTTTCGACAGCAAGTTCACCGCAACGGCCACGAACCTCTCGTCGGGACAGACCTTCCCGAAACGTGCGGAATACGATTTCACGCCTACGACGGACTACGCCAACTTCTTCGGAAACGGCGATCCGCGCTGGCAATAAACAACCCGGTGCGAGGGCCCGAAAGCCCTCGCACCTCAACCGAAACCTGCCATGAAACGATTTACCGGCATACAAACCCAAGCCCTTGCAGCGGCGGTCCTGAGCTTATTTTTCGCCTGCGCCGGCACTCCCGCGACCGAGAGCGGCAACGGAGATCCGACGCCGGCCCCGGGCAAAGTCATCTTCGCAGCCCCCGACGCCAAGACCTCCGGCGACGGTTCGATCGAACGTCCCTGCACGGTCCATCAGGCTGTGGAGAAGGCTGCGAAAGGGTGGACCATCTACCTGCGCGGCGGAGAATACACGCTCGTCAAACGGCTGGAGCTCAATGCCAGAGGCACCGAGGCGGAACCGATCCGCATGCTGGCCTACAACAGGGAAAAGCCCGTGTTCGAATGCTCGGGGCTGACCGAAGCGGTCTGGTCGCGGCAAGGCATCGTCCTGCGCGAAGGCTGCTACTGGTATCTGCAAGGCATCGAAGTCACCGGAGCCTACAACGAAGGATTCCGGATCGTCAACGGCTCGCACAACACTTTCGACCGCTGCGTGGCGCACCACAACGGCGGTTCGGGATTCTCGATGAGTTTCGGCCACGAGAAACCGGGCGAACCGCTTCCGAACCCCGACGGGGAGAAAGCCGCCTGGAACACCTTCGTCAACTGCGATTCGTACAACAATTTCGACTGGTGGACCGTCAACGGGGGCGTCCCAGCCGCCGGAACCAATGCCGACGGATTCGCCGTCAAACAGGGCAGCGGCCGGGGCAACCGTTTCATCGGCTGCCGCGCCTGGAACAACTCCGACGATGCGTGGGACCTCTACGAATGCGGTCACGCCGTGGAGATGACCGACTGCTGGGCATGGCACACGGGGCATCGTGAAGACCACGTTGACATGTACGCCGACCGCACGGGCGGAAGCCTGACCGAAGAGGTCTGGGCCGGCGACGGCAACGGCTTCAAGATGGGCGGCGGGTGTCTGGACATCAGCGGCCGCGAATGCCGGGCCTACTCCAAAGGCACGCACCTGCTGCGCAACTGCATTTCGTTCGACAATGCCAAGAAGGGATTCGATCAGAACAACCACCCGATGGGAGCGTGGATCGAGAACTGCCTCTCGTTCGGCAACGGGATCAATTTCCAGTTCTGGAAGGAGAATACCGAAGGCACGGGCTGGGTATTGCGCAACAACATTTCGATGAACGGCGCCCGCAAAGACCAATTCAAGGGGCTGACCCTTCTGGCCGACGATCACAACTCGTGGAACCTCGGCATCAAGGGCAAACCCGCCGATTTCGTATCGCTTTCGGCCGCAGACGCCGCAGCTCCGCGCGGGGCCGACGGATCGTTGCCGGAACATTTCGGACGCCTCGCGGCCGGCAGCGCCTTCATCGACCGGGGTGCCCCCACCGAAACCGTCCGGGGCGACGGATTCGCCCGCGAACCGATCCCTTACAACGGCTCCGCCCCCGACCTGGGCGCTTACGAATACAACCAATAAGACCAACGATGAAAAAACTCCTGTTTCTGATTCTTTGCACCGCGGCAGGCAGCGTTTCGGCACAGCCCTGGCCGCGCCAGGAGCGGTTCACGCTCGACAATACCAAGCGCATGACCGATGCCAGCGTCTCGCTGTTCAACGTGCACTCGGACTACGACTTTCCCTACGTGATCCCGGCCCGGGAGGATGTGACCGAAAAACTGGTGCGCATTCTCGACTACCTGGAAGGTGCGACGGCCGACGGCATCGCCGACGCCGCAACGGGCGAACGGGTTACCGACATGCGGCGCATCCCCGCGCGTTTCGTCTTCACGCAAGGCGATTTCCGGCCCTACTCCTACGAATGGGGAGTGACCTATTCGGGAATGCTCCAGGCCGCCCGGGCAACCGGAAACGGGGCATTCGCGGATTACGTCGCACGGCGTATGGAGCTGCTCGCACAGCTGCTGCCCGTTGCCGATGCCCGGCTGCGCAAGGACGCCGCCTGGGAGTCGCCCGTGAACGAGATCGTCCGCCCCCGGGTGCTCGACCATTGCGGCGCATTGTGTGCCGCGATGATGCGCAGCGGACAGAGCGAAACGCTGAAACCTTACACCGACCGCATCCTGCATTTCATCACCGACGAACTCTACCGTCTGCCGGATGGCACCGTGGCCCGCAACCAGCCCTATGAGAACATCCTCTGGCTCGACGACCTCTACATGAGCGTCCCGGCATTGTGCGAAGCCTACCGGACGACCGGCGATGAGAAATACGCCGACGATGCCGTGCGGCAGATCGTGCAGTTCGCCCGCCGCATGCAACTCGCCGGACCGGGACTTTTCATGCACAGTTGGGTGGAGTCGATGACCCCGCATCCGGCGCTCTGCTGGGGCCGTGCGAACGGATGGGCGACGCTGGCAATGTGCGACCTGCTGGATGTACTGCCCGAAGAACATCCGGGACGCAGGGAAGTGCTGGAAATCTTCCGCACCCATTGCGCAGGGCTTCTCGCCTGCCAGTCGGGCGAAGGGCTTTGGCACCAGCTGCTCGACCGCAACGACTCCTACCTCGAATCGTCGGCAACAGCGATGTTCGTCTACGGCTTCGCCCGCGGCATCAACCGGGGATGGCTCGACGCCAAAGCCTACGGCCCCGCAGCGCTGTTGGGATGGAACGCACTGGGAACGCAGATCAACAACATCGGGCAGATCGAGAACGTCTGCGTGGGTACGGGAGTCAGCTACGAACCGGCCTACTACTACAACCGCCACGTGCATCCCTACACCGCCCACGGCTACGGCCCCGTCCTGATGGCGGGCAGCGAAATGCTCGCCCTGCTCGACGGTTTCGATATCCACCAATCGACGGCCATCTACTTCTACGACCGCAAATAACCTGCAAACCCGATGATCCGAAAACTATTCCTATCCATTGCGCTGCTACCTCTGACGGTTTCGGCGGCCGATTACCGCCTCACCTCGCCCGACGGCGGCATCGTCCTCGAGGTGGCGTGCGGCGACAGCCTCACCTACCGCGTCGAAGCCGCCGGAGAGATCGTCTTCACCCCTTCGCCGCTGGCGATGACTTTCACCGACGGCACCGTATGGGGCGTGCAGCCGAAGGTCGTGAAAAAAAACTACTCGGAATCCGATTCGCTGATTCCGAGCCCGCTCTACCGCAAAAGCTCCGTCCGGGACCGTTACAAACAACTGACGCTGACCTTCCGAGGCGGTTACGGCGTCGATTTCCGGGCCTATGACGACGGCGTCGCCTACCGCTTCTTCTCGCTCGACGACACGCCGCGGACGGTGACCGACGAACTCGTCCGGTTCAACTTCGCCGCCGACCATGAAGCCGTCGTCCCCTATGTGCTCGACCGCGAGGGAACCAAAAAAACTTTCGCACAACAGTTCAACAACTCGTTCGAGAATGTCTACACCCACGCCGCGCTTTCGGAACTGGACCCGCAGCGGCTGATGTTCCTGCCGCTGGCGGTACGCCTCCCCTCGGGACGCACTGTCTGCATCACCGAAGCCGATCTGGAAAGCTATCCGGGCATGTACCTCAACCACGACGGCCGGGGTACGTCGCTGCGGGGCGTCTTCCCGCCCTGTCCCAAAGCCACCCGAACCGGCGGGCACAACAACATCCAGCGCCTCGTGACCGAAACCGAACCTTACATCGCCCGCATCGGGGGTGCGCGAACCTTTCCGTGGCGCGCGGCAGCCATCGTCGCAGAGGATGCCGGACTGCTCGACTGCGATCTGGTCTACCGCCTCGGAGCCCCCTGCCGTCTGAACGACACCGCATGGATTCGCCCCGGACAGACCGCCTGGGAGTGGTGGAACGACTGGGGCGTCTACGGCGTCGATTTCAAAAGCGGCATCAACACCGAAACCTACAAACACTATATCGACTTCGCGGCCGAATACGGGCTGGAATACGTTCTGCTCGACGAAGGGTGGTCGCGCATCGGCACGGGCGACCTCTATCAGGTCGTTCCGGAACTCGACCTGCCGGAGGTCGTGGCCTATGCCAACGAAAAGGGCGTCGGCGTACTGCTCTGGGCGGGATATGCCGCCATCGACCGGGATTTCGAGGGAATTTGCCGCCACTACGCCGCAATGGGTGTCAAAGGCTTCAAGATCGACTTCTTCGACCGCGACGATCAGGAACTCGTCGAGTTCGTCTACCACGCCGCGGAGACTGCCGCCCGGTACCGGCTCGTGCTCAACCTGCACGGCATGTACAAACCCACGGGACTGCAACGCACCTATCCGAACCTGATCAATTTCGAGGGTGTCTTCGGATTGGAACGGGTCAAATGGACTTCCCCCGAAGAGGCCGATCCGGTCCTTTACGACGTAACCGTGCCGTTCATCCGTCAGTTCGCCGGTCCGATGGACTACACGCAGGGAGCGATGCTCAACGCGAACCGGAAAAACTTCCGGGCCCGCACCGAGGAACCGATGAGCCTCGGCACGCGCTGCCGCCAGCTCGCCGAATACATCGTCTTCGAATCACCGCTGGCAATGCTCTGCGACAGCCCCGCGAAATACCGCGACGCCGAAGAGTGCGCCCGGTTCATCGCCTCCGTACCGACCGTCTGGGACCAGACCCGCCCGCTGGCGGGACGCATCGGCGAATACGTCGCCACGGCACGCCGCAAAGGCCGTACGTGGTACCTCGGCGGGATCACCGACTGGAACGCCCGGACGCTGACGCTCGATCTGGGAATGCTCGGCGAGGGCGACCATGCCGTGACGCTGTTCCGCGACGGCGTGAATGCCGACCGCTATGCCCAGGACTACAAGTGCGAAACATTCCGCCTCGGGACATCCCGGCAGCTGACCGTGGAGATGGCCCCCGGAGGGGGTTTCGCCGCCATCATCACTCCCATAAACCGACAGACGCCATGCGACGACTGACCCTATCGCTTTTGCTGCTCTGCGGCATTCTGCCGCTCGACGCACAGACCCCGCCCGTCAGCCTCAACGGCCGCTGGGAGGCGGGCGACGACCGCCGCTACGACCGCACCGCCGAGGTGCCGGGAATCGCCGCGGACCCCACGCGGAAAAACGACGGCCGCCTTTGGTACCGCCGCGAAGTGACGCTGCCCGAAGGCCGCTGGACGGCTGCAACGCTGGAACTCTGCGGCGCCCGGTTCCGGCCCGAGGTCTTCGTCAACGGCGTCAGCGTTTCACGCGCCGAGGGAGGCATGGCCCCGACCCTGCATCCGCTGACGAGCCGCGACGTGCGGCCCGGACGCAGGATCGTGCTCGAAATCGCCCTGGAATCGCTTGCCGACGTGCCGCAGGAGGATGCCTCTTACATCCCCGTCGCCGACCAATGGAGATCGAACAACTCCTCGGGACTGTGGGACGACGTCAATCTTCATTTCCATTACGACGCAACGATCGGCGGCATCGTGCTTTTCCCCGACATCCGGGCAAAGACGCTCCGCATCGGCTGCCGCCTCGATCCCCTTCCCGGCAGGAAACTCCGCGAAGGGCGCGGAACGCTGACGATAACCGACCGGAACGGACATAAAATGCTCGAACAGCCGTTCGAATACCGTCCCGGGGAGAACTCGATCGACATCGCCTACGGCGGCATTCTCGGCGAATGGTCGCCCGAACATCCGAACCTCTATGTCATGGAACTGCGGCTCGACACCCGCGACAGCCGCACGATGCCGTTCGGCATCAAGGAGTTCCGCACCGAGAACAAACAGTTCCGTCTCAACGACCGTCCCTGTCCGCTGCGCGGCAGCACGGTGGTCTGGCACCGCTGGGTCCGCACGGAAGAGGGCGCCCGGCTCGGATACGACACCACGTGGTTCCGCGACAATGTCGTGCTGCGGCTCAAAGAACACGGCGCCAACCTGCTGCGGTTCCACCTGGGAGTGCCGCCGCGCCGCCTGCTGGACCTCTGCGACCGATACGGACTGGCCGTACAGTACGAATGGTCCTTCTTCCACGGCATGCCGGCCAGCGAAGCGAGCTGCACCGAGCAGTACGGCCGCTGGCTGGAAGCCGCCGTCGCACACCCTTCGGTCTGCATCTATCATCCTTACAACGAAACCGAAGGCGACGAACTCGGGCGGGTCTGGAATGCCCTGAACAAACTCCTGCCGCATTATCCGCAGCTGGTGATCTCGGAACGCGACGTGCTGCACCTGCACAAATACTGGTGGAGCATCTTCGAAAACGTCGGCATGTTCTACGACAGCTACGACCAGTTCGACCTGCCGATCATGACCGACGAATTCGGCGGCAACTATCTCGACGGCGACGGCGAACCCGGAGGATACGTCACCATCCGCGAAACCCTGCTGCGCTTCCTCGGACGCAACCACACCCCTGCGATGCGGCTCAAATTACAGGAGTATTCCCACGGCAGGATCGCCGAGTATTGGCGCCGCATCGGCGCGGCGGGAGCCGCACCGTTCCCCGTGGCCAGCAGTTGGGAAGACGGCAACCACTGGTTCCTCGGCCCGCTGGCCGAAGGCCGCCCCAAGCCGGTCTGGAATTCCCTGACGGCGGCCTGGTCGCCCCGGTCGGTGAGCGCCGAGATCTGGGACCGCAACTTCACGCCCGGGCAAACCGTGAGCTTTCCGCTCTGGCTCTTCAACGATACGGACGAAAAGGCCGCGCTGACGGCGCGCATCACGGTAGAGGACGCCGACGGCAAGATCTACGACGAACACATCGTCAACCGGACTCTCGAACCTTACTCCCGCATATCGCAACCGCAAACAGTCTTGCTGCCGGACCGCACGGGCGACTATATCCTTCGTGCGGAACTGGTCCGCGGACGGACGGCGCAGGTGAAATATCCGGTCGTATCGAAGTGGGACATCCGCACGTTCCGGACCACGGTGCCCGCCGAGGTCGCCGCACAGCGGATCTATATTCCGGCGGACGAATCCGAACTGCTGGCTTTCGCCCGGGACAACGGACTGGCACTTATGCAGGAATCCGCGCAAGCCGACCTGCTGCTCTTCGGCCGGAAAAGCTGGGAACATATCGCAGCAGGCGGCACCGCCGTGGGCGAAACGATCCGGCAGGCTCTCGAACGGGGCGCCTCGGCGGTTCTGCTCGACGCCGGGGATATCGCCCTGGGGCAAGGTTATCCCCGGGAAAACGGCGACGGCGTATGGGGCCCCCTGCAAGGCGTGGTCAAGATCGAGAATCCCGGCACGAAACGTTACGAACTGTTCAAGGGGCTGACGCTGCTCTTCACCGAGGCCGCAGAACCGGAAAGTTTCCAATTCCCGGCCCCGGACAACGACGTATTGTGGCAGAACATGCCCGCCGGCTATTCGGGCATGTGGAACGGCTACCGCGGCGGACTGACCGTTCCGGCCTACGACATGAGCATCGCAGGATTGAGCGCCCGCTCGTTCTTGGAGCAGTGGGCGGCACGCGGAGCCGACCGTGCACGGATCACCCAAGGAGGCCATTATTACGGCTACGAGTTGCAGGGCTTCTATGCCTTCTCGGACAAAGCCGACGACACGGCCGTCGAGGCGGCGTTGAAAGAGCGTGTGCGGTTCCTGATCGAAGACGCCCCGGCATTGGCCGTCGTGATGAGCGCCGATGCTCCGATCACCGTCACGGACCTTGCGGGCGGGTACGAGGCCGCCAAAACGGGCCTCGTCGAAAACCTTGAAATTCTTGCCAACGCAGGAAAGGACCTCACGAAGAGTCCGGTCGTGGCGATCGGGTTCGGCGAAGGACGCGGCCGCCTGCTGGTCTCGCAACTGCTCACCGAAGGGCGTCTGAGCCCCGGATTCGGCAGCGACGGGCTTTACGGCGTGCGCTACGACGCAACGGCGGTGCAAACGGTCGTGAACCTGCTCGCAGCGGCAGCCGATACGAAAAAAAACTAAAACCTACGATCCATGAAGAGTAAAAACATTCTTTTACCGCTCCTTGCAACCGCCCTGATCTGTTGCAAGGCCCCGGAGGCCGCGGCTCAGATACCGGCCCCGGCATCGGAGAAAACTTTCGCCGCACTGATCGGGGAAGCGGCCTATCTTGCCGGAGGCACAGAACGTTACACGCCTTTCGGCGACGGCGATTTCCGGATCATCCGCGTCACGAACCTCGACAAAGAGGGCGAAGGATCGCTCGCATGGGCCATCCGGCAAAAAGGCCCCCGCATCGTAGTCTTCGAAACGGGCGGAGTGATCGATCTGGAGGGAGCGACCCTGAAACTCCAGGAGCCCTATCTCTACATCGCGGGCCAGACGGCTCCGGCTCCGGGAATCACGCTGATAAAAGGCGAAGTGAGCATCCAGAGCCACGACATCCTCATCCGTCACATCAGCGTCCGCCCCGGCGACCGAGACATGATGAAAGGCTCGGGCTGGGAGGCCGACGGCATGAGCACCTGGAAAGCCTGGAACGTCGTGGTAGACCACTGTTCGCTGACCTGGGCCACGGACGAACTGCTCTCGGCATCGGGTCCCCGCCACGAAGGACGGGACAAGACCTCGCACGACATCACTTTCAGCAACAACATCATCGCCGAATGCCTGAGCAATTCGAGCCACTCCAAAGGCGAACACTCGAAAGGCACGCTCATCCACGACTACTGTTCGCGCATCGCCGTCGTAGGCAACCTCTACGCCTCCAACCTCGAACGGAATCCGCTGCTGAAACCCAATGCCCGGGCATACATCGCCAACAACGTGATATACAATCCCAAGCGGCGCGCCATTCATGCTTCGTGGCCCGAAGATGAATACAGAGAATATCCCGACAGCCTGCGTCCGGCCAAGATCGCCGCAGTGGGCAACGTGCTGATTCCCGGTCCCGACACACCGTCCGATTTTTGGATGATCTTCGGCAAGATAGAAGCCTACCATCAGGACAACATGATCACTCCGAACGCCGGCGACACCAAAGGCGAACGCAAACGGCGCATCGTCAACAATCAGGTCACGGTCCTCGCCGAAAACCCCGTATCCGCACCTGTCTACCGAGCTATTCCGTCGGCCGAGACGGCTGCCGCAGTGCTGGCGAATGCCGGAGCGCGCCCCGCGCAGCGCGACGCCATCGACCGCCGGCTGACGGACGAAACGAAAGCCGGAACAGGCCGGGTGATCGACAGTCAGGACGACACGGAAGGGTATCCCTCCTGCCAACCGGTACGCCGCCCGCTCGACATCCCGGATTCGGGAATCGAGGAGTGGCTCGAAAAGCTGGCTGCGGCCCTGCTGAATCCATAAAAAGAACGGATACCGGTTGACCGGTATCCGTTTTTCTTACCCGCAGACGGAAGCCGCATCTCTTCCGGGCTGGATTTTGTGCGAAATTTGCCGTATCTTGCCGAAAATTCGAGATTATGACCGAACGACTGCAATTCATACCTTTCAAATCCCGCGCCGACAAGGGCTGGGACGAAGCATGGGCCCTCTATGAAATCTCCTTCCCAGACTGCGAACGCTGGAACGCCGCCGGCTACGACCGTGCGTTCGGCGATCCGGATTTCGAAGCCGACGGCATCTGGCGCGGTGAAGAGTTCATCGGCATCCTCTTCCATTGGAAAGCCGGGGATTTCCACTATGTCGAGCATCTGGCCGTGTCGCCCCGTCTGCGCGGGCAGAACATGGGTTCGAAAGCCCTCGCGGCATTCGCGGAGGGCCGGCGCGTCATTCTGGAAATCGACCCTCCGGAGGACGAAATATCCGTCCGGCGCCTGCATTTCTACCAACGGCTCGGATTCGTCGAAAATCCCCAGGAGTATATCCACCCCTCGTTCCGGAAGCCGTTCCACGCCCACCGGCTCGTGCTGATGAGCCGTCCCGGGCCCCTCACGAACGAAGAAGCCCGCGATTTCGCGGACTTCGTGCGGGAACGGGTGCTGCGCTATTCGGAGCATGAAGCCCCGACGCTGCCCCGGCTGCCGTAAAACTGCCGTTACAACACTCCGACCAGGTATTTCGTGACGTAATAACCGCCCACGAGCAGCCAGACATACAACAGCCCCGCCAGCACGAAAGGCTTGGCTCCGGCCTGCTTGAATTTGGCGAGGTTCGTCTCGGTGCCCAGCGCCGTCATGGCCATCGTCAGCATGAAGGTATCGGCGTATTCGATGACGCCGTTCAGCGGAATTTCCCGGACGCTCTCCACGCCGAAAAGGTATTGCAGCAGCGAATTGAGGCAGATGACCCCGATGAATCCGAACGCGAACCACGGCACGGCGATCTTGTTCTTCTCCTTCCTGCCCCCGGCGCTCTTCCGGCGGCCCGCCAGCACGAACCCCATGACCACCAGCACGGGAGCCAGCAGCATGACGCGGATCATCTTGGTGATGGTGGCCGTTCCGGCGATTCCCAGCGCATCGGTCGGGTCCATCGCGTTGCCCGCCCCGGCCACATGGGCCACCTCGTGGAGCGTGCTGCCCGTATAGACGGCCACGCCGGTATCGGTCAGTCCGTCGAGCATGCCCGTGCGGTACATGACGGGGTAGAGGAACATCGAGAGGGTTCCGAAGATGACGACCGTGGAGACGGCGATAGCGGTTTTGTAGCCCTCGCACCTGACGACCGGCTCGGCGCCCAGCACGGCAGCGGCTCCGCAGATGGCGCTGCCCGTCGAGGTCATCAGCGCCGTATCACGGTCCATCTTCAGCAAGCGGCCCAGCAGGACGCCGCCCAGAATGGTGACCACGACGACGATCAGATCGACGGCGACGGCCGGAATGCCGACTGCCGCCACCTCGGTCAGCGTCAGACGGAATCCGTAGAGGATAATGCCCCAGCGGAGCACCTGTTTCGTGCAGAACCGGATGCCCGGGACCCATGTTTCGGGCAGTTTGTTGCGCAGGCTGTTGGCATAGAGCATGCCCAGCACGATACCGACGATCAGCGGACTGAACGAAAGCCGCCTGACGACGGGGAGTTCGGCGATGTAGAACGCCGCGAACGAGAACAGCGCGATCAGAAGAATTCCGTGGAGCGTATTCGCCCGGTTGCCTTTTTCCAACATATCCTTTATTCTATAATGCGTGAAACGATAACTTTTTCTTTGCCGACAGGGCAAAGATCGCATCTTTTACCGGGATATGAAACAAAAAATCGTTATCCAGAATAACTCGAGGTTATAGCACATCGCGAATCAGCGGTTCGCCCGGGCGAAATCGACGAACTGCCGGACCAGCCGCGCGGGTTCGGCCTCGGCGTGCACGAAATTGAAATCGCGGGAGAGGGTCAGCCCCTCGATGTCGATGATCCGCAACGCACCGCTGCGCAGTTCGTCCACCACCGAGGTCACCGACACGATGGCCAGCACGTCGCTGTTGCGGACGAAGCCCTTGATGCCCTCGGTCGTGCCGAGGCGCATCACCACGTCGAGCTGCGAAAGGCGGATGCCCTTGGCGGCGAGCGCCGCGGAGATCACTTCGAGGGTTCCCGAACCGTTCTCGCGCAGCACGAGGGGCGTCGAAAGCAACTGTTCGCAGGTCAGCGATTCGGTGCGGGCATACCTGCCGCCCGTGCGGGTCACCAGCACCAGTTCGTCGGGCGCGAAGAAGGTATAGTGCAACCCCTGCCGGCGGCTGACGCTCTCGACCATCCCCAGATCGACGGCGTGTTCCCCGAGCGCCTGCTCGACCTCGGAGCTGTTGCCCGAGAGCAGCGAAACCCGCACACCGGGAAACCGCGTCGTAAAGCGCGCGAGGATGGGTGGCAGGAGATACTGGGCAATGGTCGTGCTGGCCCCCAGCCGCAGTTCGCCCTCGGTGAGGCTTGCGCAGAGGCTCATTTCGTACTCCAGACGGCGGTAGTCGTCGGCCAGCCGTTCGGCGGCTTCGAGCATCGTGCGCCCGGCATCGGTCAGCTCCAGACGGCTGCCGCGGCGGGCGAAAAGCTGCACCTTGTAACGGGATTCCAGCTCGCCGATGTGCTTGCTGACGGCGGGCTGCGAGATATAGAGCTGTTCGGCGGTCCGGGTGAAACTCAGCGTCCGGGCCGCGGTGATGAAGACTTTGAGCCGGAAATCGTCCATGACATCAGCCGAGATGCCCCTCCGCGGCGAACTCCTTCACCGAGCGGATGTAGTGGTCGATGGTCTCCTGCATCGAAACGAACGACTTGCCGCCCGCGGCATTCCTGTGGCCGCCGCCGCCGAAGTATTTCCGGGCGAAGAGGTTGACATCGACGCCGCCCCGCGAACGCAGCGAGACGCGGATGAACTTGCGGTGCGCCAGAAACATGGCCGACATCTTGACCTTCTTGATCGTGAGGGCGTAGTTGACGAATCCCTCGCTGTCGCCCTGCTGGAACTGGAAGCGGCGCATCTCGTTCTCCATAAGCGACATATAAGCCACCGTGCCGTCCTGGATCACCTCCATCTTGCGGTTGATGGCATAGCCGAACAGCCGTGCACGCCCCTCGGTATAGGCGTTGTAGACGTTGTTGTGGATGTCGGGGATCGAAATGCCCTTCTCGACCAGCACGGCCACGGCGCGGAACAGCTCGGGGGTGAGGAACGAGAAGGCGAAATTGCCCGTGTCGGTCATCATGCCCACGTAAAGCGTCTCAGCCATGCTGCGCGTGATAGCGTCGGTGCCGAACATCGCCTCGACGATGCTATACACCAGAAAGCACGTGCTCGACGAATCGGGATGCGAGAACGAAAGGTCGAACCCTTCGTCGGGCGAAAGGTGATGGTCGATCAGCACGCGGCGGGCCGTGGTGTTGGCCTCGATGGTGTCGCTGAGGATCTCCAGCCGCGAAACGGCGTTGAAATCGAGGCAGAAAATCAGGTCCGCTCCGGCGATCGCCCTCTTCGCACGCCCCTCGGTGTCGGTCTTGAAGACCACGACCTCGTCGATGCCGGGCATCCAGTCGAGGAAATAGGGAAACTTGTTGGGAACGACGCACGTCACCTCGTGGCCCATCGTGCGCAGGATCTCGGCCCAGGCGAGCGACGACCCCACGGCGTCGCCGTCGGGATTGGTGTGGGAGACGATGACGATCCGCTGTCCGGCGCGCGCGAGCATCTCCCGCAGGCGTTCGATATGTTCTTTCGATAGTTTCATTCGTTTTCCTCCGCTTTGGTGGATTCGGCAAAGATACGAATAAGCGAGGGCAATGTCAAATTTTTATTTGAACATTGCCGAGCGGGAGTATCTAAGGCGTAGCCAAAGATACGAAAAAGCCGGGACGTTTCCAAAACCGGACCGTCTCGCGGTCCGGCAAAACGTCCCGGCTAATACAAGTGTCGTTACGGCACCCGAGATACAAAAGCCGCGGGATGCACCGACAGTCCTACCGAATATTCAGCAGCACGAGGTTGTCGAGGACGCTCCGCTGGGCCGTCTGCTGGAGATACTCGGCCTGCTCGGCCGGAAGATCCGCGGTGAAGGCCGTCTGGTAGGGACGCTGGAAAATCGTCGTGAAAATGACATTGGCCGCCAGATAGCTGCCCGGAACTTCGGGGTGATAGCAGTCCGGTCGGTAGAGGATGCAGTCGGGACGCTCGCGGCGCACCGTCCGCCACGCCATACCCACCGGAGCGCACCATGCGCCGTTGTCGTAGGCCATTTCGAGGTAGCTGGTCTTCAGCCGCTCCTGCATCCCCTCGTATCCGTTCGAAAGCGGGTATTCGGCCACGGGCTTGCGGTTGCCGTACTTGTGCCCCCAGGTCATGTAGAAGATCACCCGGGCGTCGGGCGACGCGGCATGCACCAGACTGTCGAGCGTCCGGGCCGCGGGATAGACCTCGCGGGCAACCTGCCCGGTCGGCATCGCGGGGGCCGAGCTCTGCTCCTGCAAGACGACGTAGTCCCAGCCGCCGTCGGCAAGGGCTTGCAGCAGCTTCTTGTTTTGCAGATGTCCCGAGAAACGTTCGCCGCCTTTGAGGAAGCGCGTGCAGGAGATCTTCATCTTCTGGGTCGAGGCGATCTGCTGCACCATCGCGGGCAGATCGTTGAAATAGGTGAAACTGTTGCCGACCCACAGCACCCGCAGGGAGTCCTGCTGGGTCCGGGCCATGCCGCCCAGGGGCAGCAGAATCAGCAAAAGGCGAAAAACGTACCTGATCATATTTTGGGAGTTTTGGGTTGACGATGGTCGGCGGCGTATTTGCGGCACCAGGTCGCAATGCCGCATTCGCCGCACTTCGGGGCCCGCGCAATGCAGACGTAGCGTCCGTGGAGAATCAGCCAGTGGTGGGCGAGCGGCAGCAGGTGGCCGGGGATATTCTTTTCGAGGGCCAGCTCCGTCTGGAGGGGCGTTTTCGAACGGGTCGTGAGTCCGATGCGCTCCGAGACGCGGAAGACGTGCGTATCGACCGGCATCACCTCTTTCTGCCACAGCACCGCCCCCAGCACGTTGGCCGTCTTGCGGCCCACGCCGGGCAGGCGCTGCATCTGCTCCAGATCGGAGGGAACCTCCCCGCCGAACTCCGAACAGAGCATCCGGGCCATTCCCGCGAGGTTCTTGGCCTTGTTGTTCGGATAGGAGATACTCTTTATATAGGGATAAATCTCCTCGGCCGTGGCGCGGGCCATGTGGTGCGGCGTGGGAAAAGCCTCGAACAGCGCCGGAGTGGTCATGTTGACCCGCTTGTCGGTGCACTGCGCCGAAAGGATCACCGCCACCAGCAGCTGGTAGGGATCGGTGTAGTGGAGTTCGCTCTCGGCCACGGGCATATGCTCCGAGAACCAGGCGATAATGCCGTCGTAACGCTCTTTCGTTGTCATATCCGTTGTTTTTTACGTCTGAACAGGATCTTTTTCACCAGCAGTCCGGGGCCCTCGGGGCAGAGCAACAGCCGCGGGCAGCCGCAAACGTCGCGCCGCCAGCGGGCCAGATACTCCCGCACGGACCCCTCCCACGAAAGCACCCACAAGGCCACGGAACTCCGCCGCCGGAGGATGCGGAAACGGTTGGCGCCCGTGCCGTAGTGCGCCTCGAACCAAAGGCTGATGTCCATCAGCGAGTCGCAGAAGGCGATCCGCTTGCGATAGGCCGTGCTGTGGCTCACGCTGTCGGGCAGGCGCCGGTGGACGGCCGTGATGTCGGGCAGATAGCTTATGCGGCTGCGCACCGAGAACCAGAGCCACATCGGGGCGTCGTCGGTCTTCCACCCGGGATGCTCTTCGGGGCGCACCTCGTCGTAATAGCGCGCGATCAGTTCGCGGCGGGCCAGCGTCGCGCAGTTGGCGATGGTCAGGCTGCACAGCAGGCGGGCGAAATCGGTGTAGTGGTCCGGATGGTCGGGCTCCGTGCGGCCGGTGGCCTGCCAGTAGTTCGAAGCGCGCGTATAGCACATGCCGCACTCCGGGTCGGCCTCCATCAGGTCGGCCTGTTTCTGCAACTTCAGCGGATCGCACCACCAGTCGTCGCCGTCGAGGTAGGCGACGTATTTCCCGCGGCAAGCCTCGAACGTCCGGCGGTAGTTGGCGCGCCAGCCCACGTTCTCCGGCGAAGTCACCAGCCGGATGCGGTCCGGGTATTTCGCCGCATATTCGCGGCAAATCTCCGCCGTACGGTCCGTGCTGCAATCCTCGCCCACGACCAGCTCCACGCCGAACGAGGTCCGCTGGGCCAGCACGCTCTCGATGGCTTGGGCGAGCCAAGCCTCGTGGTTGTAGGTGGTCATGCAGACCGATACGAGCGGCGTCTCCATCGGGGTCAGAGTTTGGTCAGTTTGGCGAATTTGGCCAGCAGGGTCTTTTCGCCCGCATTGTCGAAGGCCACCACTAATTTATGGTCCGTGGCGAGGGTCTCGATGCGCTGCACGATGCCCACGCCGAATTTCGGATGCTCGACGCGCTGGCCCACGGCATACTCGCCGCTCACGGGCGCCGCACTTCCGGCGGAGAGCCCGCCGTCCATCACTTGCCGCACCCCGACGCGGCGCATGCCGTCGGTCGAAGGCCGCGGGGTCTGCACGAGGGCCGGATCGGGCACTCCGGAACGCCGGGGCTGTGCGGCCCGCGCGAAGTGCCGCGCAGGACCCGACTCGCCGTCGGCGGGACGCCCGAAAACGCCGCTGCGACTGCCGGAACCGCCACTGTAAGAGCCGCCGCGGCTTCCGGAGCCCCCGCTACCACCGCCGAAGCGGCTGCCGCCCTGCTGCTTCTGCTGGTAGCGGTAGTCGTAACGCCGGCGCAGCTCGTCGAGAGCCGAAGGGCCCTCTCCGTCGTCGTCCCGGCGGCGCGGACGCACCTCCGCGAAATCGGCGTCGGACTCGACGTATCGGGGGTCGATCTCCCGCAGGAAACAGCTCGGACGCGAAAACTCCATGTTGCCCCACTTGAAACGCATCTCGGCGTAGGAGATCGTCGCCGAAACCTTGGCGCGGGTCAGGGCCACGTAGAACAACCGCCGCTCCTCCTCGATGCCGTCGGGCGACTCGGCCGCCCGCTGCGAGGGGAAGAGGTTTTCTTCCAGCCCCACGATGTACACGTATTTATATTCGAGGCCCTTGGCCGAATGGACCGTCATCAACGTCACCTTGTTGTTGTCGTCGGGGTTGTCCTTGTCCATGTCGGTCATCAGCATCGCGTTCTGCAACCACTCCTCGATGGTCGCCGTCTCCTCCTCGGGACGTTCGCCGTTGCGGATCTCGGCGTCGCACCGCTCCTTGAACTCCTGCAACGAGTTCAACAGCTCCTCGATATTGTCCAGCGCGGAGGCAGCCTCGGGGGTGTTCTCGGCCCGGTAGGCGGCGATGATGCCCGACCGCGAAGCGATCTCCAAACCGAAATCGTAGAGTCCCTTGTCGTTGCGCGTGAGCGACAGCGCGCGGATCATGGCGACGAAATCCGCCACCTTGCGGGCGATGGTCCGCTGCACGGGGTCGGCGGCGGGTTCGGCGACCAGCGCATCGACCGCCTCCCACATCGACTGTCCCCGCTCGGCGGCCAGCTGCGCGATGCGCTGCACGGTGATGTCGCCGATGCCGCGGGCCGGATAGTTGACGATGCGTTTGAACGCCTCGTCGTCGCGGGGATTGATGACCAGCCGGATGTAGGCCATCAGGTCCTTGATCTCCTTGTGGTCGTAGAACGACGAACCTTTGTAGATGCGGTAGGGAATGCCGCGGCGGCGGAGATTGTCCTCCAGCACGGCCGACTGATTGTTGGTGCGGTAGAGGATCACCGCCTCCGACCAGTCGTCGTCCGCGGCGCGGACCTTGTCGCGCAGGTCCGTGACGACCATCTCGGCCTCCTCGCGGTCGGTGTAGGCTTTCAGGATGCGGATCTTCTCGCCCACGTCGCCGTCCGAGAAGCAGTGCTTCTCCATGCGCTTCGAGTTGCGGGCGATCACCGAATTGGCCGCATCGACGATCGTGCGCGTCGAACGGTAGTTCTGCTCCAGTTTGAAGACCATCGCCGAGGGGTAGTCCTTCTTGAACGAAAGGATGTTCTCGATCTTGGCCCCGCGGAACGAGTAGATCGACTGCGCGTCGTCGCCCACGACGCAGACCTTCGAATGGGTCTGCGAAAGGCGGCGGATGATCGTGTACTGCGCATAGTTGGTGTCCTGATACTCGTCCACCAGAATATAGCGGAACTGCTCCTGATAGCGGGCCAGCACGTCGGGGCAGTCGCGCAGCAGGATATTGGTTTGCAAAAGCAAATCATCGAAGTCCATCGCGCCGTTGCGCTTGCAGCGCTGGCAGTAGATGTTGTAGATGTTGCCGAATTCGGGAATCTGCGCCTGCCGGTCCTCGGTGGCGTAGACCGAGTTGGCGAGGTAGGCGCCGGGCGTCACGAGGCAGTTCTTGGCGTAGGAGATGCGCGAAGCCAGCACGTTGGGCTTATACTTCTCGTCCGGAAGGTTCAGCTCGCGGACGATGGTCTTGATGAGGTTCTTGGAGTCCGAGGGTTCGTAGATCGTGAACGAATCGGTGAAGCCGATCCGTTCGGCGTTCTCCCGCAGGATGCGCGAAAAGACCGAGTGGAACGTGCCCATGCGGATATAGCGGCTGCGGTTGTCGGGCAGCATCTGCGCGATGCGTTCACGCATCGACTCGGCGGCCTTGTTCGTGAAGGTCAGGGCCAGGATGTTGAACGGCGCCACGCCCTGCTCGATCATGTAGGCGATGCGCGAGGTGAGCACGCGGGTCTTGCCCGAACCGGCTCCCGCGATGATGAGCGAGGGAGCGTCGTAGTTCACGACGGCATCGTACTGGGCGGGGTTCAGACCCCGTAATATGGGTGATTCGTTGGATTCCATGCCCGCAAAGTTAATAAGAAATGAGCAAGAATTTTCCAAAGAAAATAATATCTTTGCATTGCGAACGTTAAAAGGTTAACTCCGACAATACTACAACAAGCATAAAACAATGAGCGAAGTCATCAACATCAAAGAACTCAACGAGCGCATCGAACGCGAAAGCGTCTTCGTCGATACGCTCCGCACCGAAATGGGCAAGGTCATCGTGGGGCAGAGCCATCTGGTGGACACCCTGCTGATCGGTCTGCTGTCCAACGGCCACATTCTGCTCGAAGGCGTGCCGGGACTGGCCAAGACGCTGGCCATCACCACGCTCGCCAAAGCCGTCGATGCCGGATTCTCGCGCATCCAGTTCACCCCCGACCTGCTGCCCGCCGACCTGATCGGTACGCTGATCTACTCGCAGAAGAACGAGGATTTCGTCGTCCGCAAAGGCCCCATCTTCGCCAACTTCGTTCTCGCGGACGAAATCAACCGCTCCCCGGCCAAGGTGCAGTCGGCGCTGCTCGAAGCCATGCAGGAGCGTCAGGTGACCATCGGCGACAACACCTACCCGCTGCCCCAGCCCTTCCTCGTGCTGGCCACGCAGAACCCCCTGGAGCAGGAGGGAACCTACCCGCTGCCCGAGGCGCAGGTGGACCGTTTCATGCTCAAGGCCAAAATCTCCTATCCCAAGAAGCAGGAGGAGCGCGACATCGTGCGCATGAACCTCTCGGGCGCCGGCATGCCCCAGGTGGGTAAGGTCATCACGCCCGACGACATCGTCAAGGCCCGCAAGGTGGTCGAGGACGTTTACATGGACGAGAAAATCGAGAAATACATCATCGACATCATCTTCGCCACGCGCGAACCCGCGGAGTACAACCTCCAGAAGCTCCAGAACCTGATCGCCTACGGCGGTTCGCCCCGTGCGTCGATCTCGCTGGCCAAGGCCGCCCGCGCCTACGCCTTCATCCGCCGCCGCGGCTACGTCATCCCCGAGGACGTGCGCGCCGTCTGCCACGACGTGCTGCGCCACCGCATCGGCCTGACGTACGAAGCCGAGGCCGAGAACATCACCACCGAAGAGATCATCACCGACATCCTCAACAACGTAATCGTACCCTAACGATGCAGGAGACCGAGAACGATATTCTCAGACGCGTCCGTAAGATCGAGATCAAGACCCGCGGTCTTTCGAACGAGATCTTCGCCGGGAAGTACCACACGGCTTTCCGCGGGCGGGGCATGTCGTTTTCCGAAGTGCGGGAGTACCGGGCCGGCGACGACGTGCGCGACATCGACTGGAACGTCACGGCCCGTTCGCGCAAACCCCACATCAAGGTCTACGAGGAGGAACGCGAGCTGACGATGATGCTGCTGGTCGATGTGTCGGCCTCGCGCATGTTCGGATCGACCGACCGTCTGAAAAAGAACATCATCACCGAGATCGCCGCCGTGCTGGCCTTCTCCGCCTCGCAGAACAACGACAAGGTCGGCTGCATCTTCTTCTCGGACCGGGTCGAGAAGTTCATCCCCCCGAAGAAGGGCCGCAGCCACATCCTTATGATAATCCGCGAACTGATCGGATTTCAGCCCGAATCGGCGGGCACGAAGCTCTCCGAGCCGGTGCGTTTCCTGACCAACGTCAACAAGAAACGCTGCACGACCTTCATCCTCTCGGATTTCATGGATTCGTCCGGCGACGAATCGGCGCTGGACGACGCCCTGAAAATCGCCGGGAGCAAACACGATCTGGTGGGCATCCGCGTCTACGATCCCCGCGAAACGGAGCTTCCGAACGTGGGCATCGTCGAACTGCGCGACGCCGAGAGCGGCCGCAAGGTATGGGTGGACACCGCCTCGCGGGCCGTGCGCGACCACTACGCCGCCTCGTGGCAGGAACGCAGCGAACGCATCGGCGCAACGCTCAAGCACAACCGCATCGACACGGCCGTGATCTCGACCGACGGCGACTACGTGGCCGAACTAATGAAACTGTTCAAACAGCGATGAAACGACTCTTTGCAATAGCGCTTCTTTTCACGGCCCTCGCCGCCCGGGCGCAGAACACGCCCACCGTCACGGCGCGCGTCGAGCCCGACAGCATCCTGATCGGCGACCGCTTCGACTACATCATCGACGTGGAAAAAGACCTGGTGCAGGTGGTGGAGTTCCCCGAATTCGACCCCTGCGACGGCAAGATCGAACTGGTCGAAAACTGCCCCGTGGACACGCTCGAACGCGACGGACGCCGGCTGAAACTGCGCAAGCGCTACCGGCTGGCGGCTTTCGACGAAGGCAAGTACAACCTCGGCGCGGCGCAGGTGCTCTACGCCGACAAGAACATCCTCGACACGCTCCGCAGCCGCGATTCGGTCTATCTGGAGGTGGCGACGTTCCAGATCGACTCCACGTCGCAGTCGATCTACGACCTCAAACCGCAGAAGACCCTGCCGTTCCGTTTCCGCGAGATCAAGGGCTACGTGACGTGGGGCATCCTGATCCTGCTGATTCTGCTGGCCGGAGCCTATGCGCTCCAACGCTGGCTCGCCAGCCGCGGCAAGGGCTTCGGGGATCTCTTCAAATCCGCTCCGCCGCTGCCTCCGCACGTGGCGGCCATTCAGGCGCTCGAAGCGCTCCACCACCAGAAACTGTGGCAGAACAACCGTCACAAACAGTATTATTCGGGGCTGACGGACATCCTGCGCACCTACATCGCCGCCCGCTGGGGCTTCGGCGCCATGGAGATGACCTCCGACGAGATCATCGAAACCATGCGGCGGGAGGAGCTGCCCGACAAGGCGCGGATGGACCTCACGGACATTCTGCGGGACGCCGATCTGGTGAAGTTCGCCAAGGCGACGCCCGAGGCCGAGCAGAACGAAGCCGACTACCTGAAAGCCTACTATTTCGTCGAGGAGACGAAAGTAGCCGAAGAATCTCCGGCCGAGACCGAAGATTCCCCGGCAATTAAAAATGAAAAATGAAAAATTAAAAATGCATAGGCTTCTATACATTTTCCTGTTTCTCCTTACATCTGCCGGGGCTCAAGCCCAACAGATGCCCGAGCGTTCGCTGGTGCGCAAAGGCACCCGGCAGTACAACAAGGGCAACTACGAGCAGGCGATAAGCCGCTACGAGCAAGCCTTGCAGGCCGTTGCAGGACAGTTCGAGGCGACTTACGACCTCGGGAACGCTCTCTACAAGGCCGAGCGGTTCGACCGCGCCGAGCAGACCATGCAGCAGGCCGCAGCCGACTCGCTGCGCACGGACACGGAACGCGCCGAGGCGTTCTACAACCTCGGGAACGCCCAGTTCAAGCAGCAGAAGTACAAGGAGGCGCTCGAAAGCTACAAGCAGTCGCTGCGTCTGAACCCCTCGGACATGGAGGCCAAGTACAACTACGCCTACACAAAGCGTCTGCTCGACGAGAACAAGGACAGCGGCGGAGGCGGCAACGACGACAAGGATCAGAACAAGGACCAGAACCAGCAGAACAAAGATCGGAATCAGCAAAACCAGGATCAGCAGAATAAAGATCAGCAGAACAAGGATCAGAAAGGCGATCCGAAAGACCGACAGGACGACGGGAAACAGGACCCGCAGGATAACAAGGGCGACAAGGGCGACCAGCAGGGTCAGCCGACGCCTTCGGGCATTTCGCCGCAGGAGCAGCAACAGATGCTCGACGCCATCCAGGCCCAGGAGGACAAGACCCAGGAGAAGCTGAAGGAGAAACAGGGCGTGGTGGTACGAGGAAAGAAAAACTGGTAAAACGTAAATGATTATGCATTTCGCATCTCCATACTATTTGTGGTTGCTGACGCTCCTCGTGCCGATGATCGGCTACTACGTCTGGCGCACGCTCCAGGGCGGGGCCGCGATCCGCATTTCGAGCGTCGCCGGCGTCGTGCGCGCCCCCAAAACCGTGCGCTACTACCTGCGCCACCTGCCGTTCGCGCTGCGTGCGGCGGCTTTCGCGCTGCTCGTGGTGGCGCTGGCGCGTCCGCAGGATGTCGAACAGAACGTCCGCACCAACACCGAGGGTATCGACATCATGCTGGCCATCGACGTGTCGGGGTCGATGCTGGCCCGCGACTTCAAACCCGACCGCATCACGGCCGCCAAGGAGGTGGCCGGGTCGTTCATCGCCGACCGCTACGGCGACCGCATCGGTCTGGTGGCGTTCGCCGGCGAAGCCTTCACGCAAAGCCCCCTGACCACCGACCAAAGCACCCTCCAGACCCTGCTGGCCCGCATCCGCAGCGGACTGATCGAGGACGGCACGGCCATCGGCAACGGACTGGCCACGGCGATCAACCGCCTGCGGGAGAGCGAAGCCAAATCGAAGGTCATCATCCTGCTGACCGACGGCGTGAACAACCGGGGCGAGATCGCGCCGCTCACGGCCGCGGAGATCGCCAAGGCGCAGGGCATCCGGGTCTACACGATCGGCGTGGGCACCGAAGGCATGGCTCCCTACCCGGCCATCGACATGTTCGGCAACATCACCTTCGTCAACCAGAAGGTCGAGATCGACGAAAAGACGCTGACGGCGATCTCCGACATGACCGGAGGCAAGTATTTCCGCGCCACGGACAAAGCCAAGCTGAAGGCCATTTACGACGAGATCAACCAGCTCGAAAAGAGCAAGGTCGAGGTGACCGAGCACGTCTCCTACCACGAACTGTACCTCGCATGGGTGCTGGCGGCCCTGGGGCTGCTGCTGGCCGAATTCCTGCTGGCGAACCTCGTCCTGAAACGAATACCGTAAAAGATCATTTCCCATGTTCCGTTTCGCAAATCCGCAATATCTCTGGCTGCTGCTGGCCGTTCCGGCGCTCGTCGCGCTGTACGCGCTCGCCGCGCGCAGCCGCCGCAAACGGCTCGCACGCTTCGGAAATCCCGCCATCCTCGAAGAGCTGATGCCCGAGGTCTCGACCGGGCGCACGGCTTTCAAGTTCATCCTCTTCTGCACCGCCGTCGCGCTGCTCGTGCTGGCCGCGGCGCGCCCGCAGTTCGGCTCGAAACTCCGCGAGGAGAAGGCGCAGGGAATCGAGATGATGCTCACCATCGACGTGTCGAACTCGATGCTGGCCGAGGATTTCCAGCCCAACCGCCTCGAAAGGACCAAATACGCCATCGGCAAACTCTTCGAAGGGTTGCAGCAGGACCGCGTGGGACTGGTGGTCTTCGCAGGCGAACCGAAAGTCCAGCTGCCGATCACCTCCGACTACCGCATGGCCCGGGCCTTCGCCCGGCGGATCGACCCCTCGCTGGTGTCGGTGCAGGGAACGGCCATCGGCAAGGCGCTGGAACAGGCTCTGCTGTCGTTCTCGGGCGACACGGAGGAGAGCCACGGACGGGTCATCATCCTCATCACCGACGGCGAGAACCACGATGACGACGCCATCGCCGTCGCCGAGCGCGCCGCACAGATGGGCGTCAAGATCTTCACCATCGGCATCGGCACCCCCGAAGGCGCCCCGATCCAGATCGGCGGGGAGTTCATCAAGGACGAGACGGGCGAAATGGTCGTCTCGAAGCTCAACGAAGAGATGCTGGCCCGAATCGCCGACATCACGGGCGGCGCCTACGTGCGCTCGTCGAAACAGTCGATCGGACTCGACGAGATCGTCAAGGCGATCAACGAGATGGAGCAGACCGAATTGTCGATGGTCCGCTTCGAGGAGTTCAACGAGCAGTACCAATACCTGCTGATCGCGGCCCTGGCGCTGCTGTTGCTGGAATTCGCCGTGCTCGACCGCCGCAACCCGCTGCTGGCGCACCTGAACATCTTCCGCGAAAAATAACCCCGCGAAATGCGGAACGCACGCCGGATGAAGCGGATATTGCGAAATTTTTGCTTACCTTTGCCGCGGCAGGTCCGCCCTGTCGCTGCCGGCCGCAGGCCGGGAGAGGAAAGTCCGGGCAACGCAGAGCGCCACGCAGGCTAACGGCCTGACAGCCGTGAGGTTGTGGGAGCGTAACAGAGAACGACCGCCCGCAGGCGACTGCGGGTAAGGGTGAAAAGGCGGGGTAAGAGCCCACCGCGGGGGCAGCGATGTCGCCCGGCCGTACGTCCCGTGGGTTGCAAGACCGTGTATACCGGCAGTCAAGGGTTGCTCGCCCGATGCCGGGGGGTAGGTTGCTCGAGGCGGCAGGAGACTGCCGTCCCAGATAAATGACAGGGGCCCGGGGTTCGCCCCGGGAACAGAACCCGGCTTACAGGGCCTGCACGCACAAAGGCGCCGCACGATGCGGCGCCTTTTCGTTTCGGCGCAGGGAAATCACATCAGCCCCATGCGCTTGCGGGCGAAGGGCACGACCCACGCCGGGGCCTGCTGCTTCGACAACAGGTCGCGCATGTAGTCCATATAGGGCTCCGCATGGCGGAAATAACGGTACAAGCCCTCGCAGAGCGAATTCTTGCGGCAGCCGTCGGACCCCGTCTCGAAGCGGTGCTTCGGACACTCGCCCCGGCAGGCGAAGTAATATTTGCACCGCAGGCACTCGGCGGGCAGCGCATTGCGCTTGGCAAGGCCGAAATCCACCCGCTTGCGCGAACGGTAGATCTCCGACAACGGAGTTTCGCGGATATTGCCCAGTTTGTATTCGGGGTAGACGAAGTGGTCGCACGAATAAACGTCGCCGTTGTGCTCCACGACCAGCGCGTCGCCGCACGTCTCGCCCATCGAACAGACGCCCGGCTGCACGCCGCACCACTGGGCCAACGTGGCGTCGAACATCTGCACGTAGCAGCGTCCCACGTCGCTCACGACCCATTCGTCGAAGATGTCGCACAGGAACTGACCGTAACCCGCAGGCGTGACGGACCATTCGGCCAACCGAGCCCCCTCGCGGTCGGGCGACACGATCAACGGACGGTGGAAGTCCGGTTTGTCGATGACATGCTCCACGGCGGGCAGGAACTGCATGTATCTGCTGTGCACCGTGTCGCGGAAGAAGCGGTAGATCTCCCCGCCGCGCCCCTCGCACAACCGGTTCACCACGCTCAGCGTGTTGTACTCCACGCCGCTGCGCTGGAACATTCCGATCGTCTGCATCACCCGCTCGAAGGTGGGTTTGCCGCCCTTCGTCAGGCGGAAGGCGTCGTGAATGTCCTGCGGACCGTCGAGCGAAATGCCCACCAGAAAATTGTTCCCGGCGAAAAGGTCGCACCAAGCCTCATCGACCAACGTGCCGTTGGTCTGGAGGATGTTCTCGATCCGCTTGCCGTCGGCGTATTTTTGCTGGAAGTCCATCGCCCGGCGGTAGAAATCCACCCCCAGCAGCAGCGGCTCGCCGCCGTGCCAGCAGAACTGCACCGTATCGACATCGTTGGCCTCGATATACTGCCGGACGTAAAGTTCCAGCAGCTCGTCGCTCATCACGGCCTGTTTGCCGCCGTACTGCACGGCCTTGTCCAGATAGTAACAGTAATGGCAGTCGAGGTTGCACGCCGAACCGGCAGGCTTGAGCATCGTCGAAAAGGCGACCGGACCCGCCTGTTTCTCAGCGTCGCGGAAGGTGAAAATGTCCTTGTTTTTCATGTCAAGGTTCCGAAATTTACGAATGAAACGGACCGGGGTCCGCAATTATTTCGACAAATATAGCGATTTGCAGAACCGCATCCTAATTTTCCATAAAAATACGGAAACGGCAGGACAATCGGGACCATTTTATGGTCAAAATTCATCGAACGGCGTCCCAATATGCCATAAACATCCGAAAAAAGAGGGACCGAAAGATCTAAATCGCTATCTTTGGCAACCGAACCCCTCCTTAATCCGATGAACCCGGGAAAGACACTGCCGCTCTTGCTGTTCTGCCTGCTCTGCGCCGCGACCGCCGCGGCACAGTCCGTCGCCGTGCGTTTCCGGGTCGCCGACCGCGCGACGCGCGATGCGGTGGTGGGTGCCGTCGCCGAACTGCGAAGCCGCACGGACACCGCGGCCGCAGCCCTCTACACCACCTCGGACATCGACGGCCGGGGACTCTTCCCCCGCGTGCCGCGCGGCGAATACCGCCTGACCGTCACTTCGCTGGGTTACGACTCGCTGCGCACCGACCTGCGGGTCGGAACGACCGCCGTGGCGCTCGATTCGCTGTGGCTCACACCCCGCGCCGAGACCATCGACGACGTGGTGGTCGAGGTTCCGGCGCTCCGGTCGTCGGTTCGCGGCGACACGCTCTCCTACCGCGCCTCGGCCTACAAGGTGGCGTTCGGGTCGGACGCCGGCTCGCTGATCTCGAAAATGCCCGGACTGGAGATCGCCGACGGGGCGATCGAGGCGCAGGGCCGCAGCGTGCAACGCGTCTATGTCGATGGACGCGAATTTTTCGGCAACGACGTGATGTCGGCCGTGCGCAACATCCCGGCCGACATGATCGAGAGCATCGACATCTACAACACGCAGAGCGACCAGTCGGAATTCACGGGCGTGGACACCGGCGAAGGGGTCACGGCGCTGAACATCGTGACGCTGCCCGACAAGCGGCGGGGCGCTTTCGGCCGCGTGTTCGGGGCCTACGGCATCCCGGACAAATACATCGGCGGAGGCAACGTCAACATCTTCAACAACGACCGCCGGATCTCGGTGATCGGTCTGGTGAACAACGTCAGCCGCCAGAACTTCTCGTTCGAGGACATCCTCGGAACCACCGAGGAGTCGGGTTCCCGGACCTCGAACAAGAACTTCATGGTGCGCCCGCTGGACGGCATCTCGACCGTGCAGGCCATCGGAATCAATTACAGCGACGACTGGGGCAAGAAAGGCAAGGTCACGGCCAGCTACTTCTTCAACCGCACCGACAACCGCAACACCAGCCGGAGCGACAAGCAGACCTTCACCGCATCGGACAAGCTGGTGCTCTACACCGACGAGAACCGTTCGAAGGCGCTCAACCTCAACCACCGTTTCAATTCGCGCATCGACTACCGGTTTTCGGAGCGCCATTCGATGATGATGCGCACGTCGTTCAGCTTGCAGGACAACGACTCGCGCAACGAACTCCTGAGCCGCACGGACAACAAGTTCTCCGACGACGACATCCGCTTCGTCAACCGCCGCCGCAACTTCGGACTGAGCGACAGCAAGGGATTCAACGTTTCGAACTCGCTGATCTACCGCTACCGCCTGCCGGGCAAAAAGTCGCACAACCTCACGTTCGGCCTCGGGGGCGCCTACCGCTCCTACGAGCAGTTCAGCTTCCCGCGGCAGTACACCTTCCGCGACCCCGACGACATCGAGTGCGACACCGCGGACTACTCCTCGCGCAACGTCACGCGCACCGACCGCGACCAGCCGGGCTACGACATGAGCGGCAGCGCGAGCTACACCCGGGCGCTCTCGAAGCGGTCGCGCCTGAGCCTCGAATACCGCATCAACTACACCGACAACAGCGTGGACCGCAGCACGTTCGTGCTCACCAAGGAGAACGTGTTTCCGGACGAACGCAGCCCGAAGCAGTCCACGGAGTACGACTATGCGTTCCTGACCCACCGCGTCGGCAGCACCTACCAGTACTATTTCAAGAAGACGAAGGTCGCGGCGACGCTCTACTACCAGCACGCCGAATTCGACAGCGACTACGCCTTTCCCTACCGCCGGAAGACCGGCGCGTCGTTCGACAACCTGACCTACAACGTGGTGTCGAACATCAGCGTTTCACGCAACAACACCCTGAAATTCACGGCCGTGGGCCGCACGTCGAATCCCCGCGCCACCGACCTGCAAGGCATCGTCAACACCACCAACCGCCAGAACGTCTTCGCCGGAAACCCCCGTCTCGACCCGGTCTACACCCACCGGCTGACGGGGCAGTACATCCGCACCAGCCCCAAACGGGGCCGCACGTTCACCGTCTCGGCCGAGGCGGCGATCAGCCCCAACACCATCACCGACTCGCTGGTGATCGACACGCCGGATTTCGTCATCGACGACGAAGGGACGCTGCTGGGCGAGGGCAACCAGTTCACCAAGCCGGTGAACCTCCCGGGATACTGGAGCCTGCGCGCCAGCGTCAGCTACGGCATGCCGGTGCGGTGGCTGCGTTCGAACCTCAATTTCCGGGCGGGGGTCTCGACGGGGCGCATCCCGAGCATCATCAACGGCGAGCGCAACGAACTGTCGAACAGCTCCTACAACGCCGGGTTGGTGCTGGGCAGCAACATCTCGGAAAGTGTCGATTTCCGCGTCAGCTACACGGGGCGCTACAACGTGAGCAAGAGCACGTCGCACGTCCGCACGCTGGACAACACCTATTTCAGCCAGACCGCCCGGGCCGAAGCCACGTTCGTGGCGTGGAAACGCCTCGTCGTGCGCGCCAACGCCGACTACAACTACTACAAGGGCATCACGGACACGTTCCTCGAAGAGCGGCTGATCTGCAACGCCCTGCTGGGCGTGAAACTCTTCCGCAACCGGCTGGGCGAGGTGAGCGTCGGGGTGAACGACCTGCTGGACCAGAACGGCACGACCTTCCGCCGCACGGTGACGGGCACCACGCTGCGCAACGTGACGAACCTCGGCGTCGGCCGCTACGTCTCGTTCCAGTTCACCTACAACCTGCGCCTCTTCCGCCGCCAGAGCAACGCCGTAATGGACGTCCTGCAAGGCAAATAATCCACAGTCAGGAGGCTGCGCCCCGGTGTCCGAATCCACTTTTTTGCGGACGGATTGTGCGATTGAAGCAGAAATTGCTATCTTGCATCGCATAACCGCTCTTTTCCGCCCGACTTGACACGCTTCATCCTGCTGCTTATCGCCATCGCCGGCCTCTCCGGCCCGATCTCCGCACGCACCGTGCGGAACGGAACGCCGCAGGTATACCGCAGCTACCGCCCTGCACGGGTCACGATCGCCGTCGAGGACAAGGAGACGAAAGACCCGCTGATCGGAGCCACGGTCTCGATCATAAGCGGCGCAGACACGCTGCGGGGCATCACCTCCAAAAAGGATTTCTACCGCACGCTGGCCGTCTACGAGTGCGACCGCATCTTCCGCGACTCGGTCGATCTGGAGGTCGCCTACCTCGGGTACAAACCATACAGGAAGCGGTTCGCCGCGACCGAGTTCCAAAGCCGCATCGAAGTCGGAATGGAGGTCGATGAACAGTCGATCGCCCAGGTCGTGGTCGTGGGCAAGCGGGTCGCCATGATCTTCAAGGGCGACACCATGATCTACAATGCCGGAGCATTCAAAACGATGGCCGACGACCGCTTCGAGGAGCTGTTGAAACAGCTTCCGGGGGTCGAGGTCCGGGACAACAAGATCCTCGCCGGCGGCGAGGAGGTCAAACGGGTGCTGATCGACGGCAAAAACCTCTTCGGCAACAAATCCCAGTACGCGCTGACCGACCTCGAAGCCTCGGATGTCAAGAGCGTGCGGGTCTACGAAGACCTGAGCCCCGAGGCCAAGCGGCTGGGCAACACCACGGCCCGGAAAGAGAAGGTGATGAACGTCGAGACCAAATCGAAACGCAGCGTCCTTCAGGGCGGCAGTCTGGAAGCCTCGGTCGGCGCGAGCCTCGAAAAGGACTACTCCGGGCGTCGTGAGATCCGCCATTCGGAGGCCGGGACCTACTACCGCAACAGCGAAAAAGGCAACTGGCGGATCGAAGCCTCCAACCTGAAGGACGACAACTCCCGGGCGGAGGTCGCTTCGTTCGATTCGAAACTCACGCCGACGAAGCAGACCGACGCCCAGGCGGAGTACACCTACCGCCACGGCGACTCGACCTCGGTTTCGACCGCGGTCGGTTTCCAGCGCCGCCGCCAGAGCCGCATCTCCCGCTCGATGACGGAGTATTTCCCGACCGACGATTATGCCCTGCGCACCGAGGAGAACTCCGGGGAGTCCCTCTCCAAAGCCCTCTCGGCGAATCTCTCCAACCTGACAAGCGTCCGGCGCGGAAAGAATTCTTTTTTCGCCATGACGGACTTCTCGTTCGACAACAATTCGTCGCTGAGCCGCAACTCCACCTCCCAGCGTATCGACGACGACGAGACCCGCACACTCCTCAACAACGACTCCGACAACCGGAATATCCGGTTCAGCACCCGACTCTCCTACCGCTTCGCCCTTTCCAAGCGATCGTCGCTGGCATTGTCCGTCAACGGCGATTACGGCACGCAGGACCAGGACGGCTGGCAGATCGACACGGCGGCCTCGGTGCAGGGCCTGCAAGTCAAACTGCGCAACAACGGCGACGGCCGCCGGTACGGTTTCGAAGCATCGGTCGATTACGGCTACAAGATCGGGGAGAATCTCCGGTTCTCGGCCGCCTACTCCTTCAAGCGCAGCTACGACCGCTCGAAAATGCTGTCCGTGGATTTTCTCGACGATCCGCAGGGAACGCTGGACCCCGTGAACTCCTACAACTACACGAACGACAGCTATTCGCACAGCCTGCAAGCCGGCCTGAATTACAGCCGCGACGGACTCTGGATCATAGGCACCCTCACGGGAGTGGTCTATCAGATCGCCCGCAGCGAACGCTTTCCGGAGAAGGAACGCTTCCCGAGGCAGTTCTACCAGCTGAATCCCTGGTTCAGCCTTATGGCCGGCCAATCCAAAAGGCGGTTCACCCTCAACATCAGCTCCTTTTCGCAGATGATCCCGACCGAGTCGCTGCGCTCGACGATCGACGCCACGAACCCCCTCTCGCTGCGGGCCGGAAACCCCGGTCTCAAACTGCCGAACGACATGGCGTTGCTGGCAAGAATCTCTTTCAACAACGCACCGAAGGCGCGGACCTTCTCGATCGGGCTCAACGGCGGGTACACCTTCAACTACATCGCCTCGCAGCGCATCCTGTTCCTCGAAGAGACCTACCTCCCCCAGTACGACTACACGGCCCGGAAGGGTGCGCAGTTCTCGACGCAGACCAACGTCGGAGGATGTTACAAACTCGGCGGATCGGCCGATTTCTCCCAACAGATCGCCTCGCTGCGCTCGACGGTCAGCGCCACCATCGGCTACGATTTCCAACAGACCCCCTATTTCCTCGACGAGGCGCTCTGCCACTCGGGCCGCCATGCGCTCTCGTTCCGCGCCGGCTTCGAATCGGGCTTTTCGAGCAAGGTCAAAATCGCCGTCTCCTCCGTGACCTCGATGAGCTCCTACTCCACGCAGAACAGCACCACGCAGGACCTGCGCGAAACGGTCCGCACCCGGCTGGACCTGCGCTTCGGAAAGTATTTCGCCTCCGTGGCGAACGCCTACGAATTCTACTGCAACAGCAATTCGCATACGCTCACACGCCACAACGTGATCCTCAACGCCGCGGCGGGCCGCAAGTTCGGCAAGGAAAACCGGCTGGGACTTTCGGTGGGCGTCATCGACATCCTCAACCGTCCGGACTATGCTTCGACGGTGTTCGAAACCGACTACATGCGCACCTCCTCGATCTCCTACCTGGGCCGTTACGGCTATCTGCGCATCGCGTACACATTCTGAACGAAACGGAACCGAAATGCGAACGAGTTTCGGATTATTTCGGGTATTTTCACATATTTTTGTAACTTTGGAGTCGTAACGACATTTATAGACCCCAACCCATGATGAAACGACTGCTAACCATCCTCTCCGCCGCGCTGACCGCAGGCGCGGTGTCCGCCGCTGCCCCGCAGCAGCTCATCGACATCCGCACCGACGACGTATCGATCGTGCTCGCCGCCCGTCCGGACGGAGAGGTTCATTTCCGCCACTTCGGAAGCCGCATCGACGACCCCTCTCCGCTGGCCGACTACAAGAGCTCCCGCCGTGCCGACCACGGAACCGACGACCTGGCCTGCCCTGTGATGGGCGGGCGGAATTTCCGCGAACCGGCCCTGCGCATCACCCACGCCGACGGGGATATGAACACCGATTTGCGCTACGTGTCGCACTCGTCACGGCAGCTGGCCGATCCCAACGTCACCGAGACGGTCGTGAAGATGACCGACTGCTGTCAGGCGCTGGATGTCGAACTGGTCTTCACGGCCTACGCCCGGGAGAACGTCATCACCACGCACACGGTGATCCGCAACCGCGAGGAGGGTCCCGTCACGCTCCACAGCTTCTATTCCTCGGCCGTGACGCTGAAATCCGACAAATACCTGCTGACGCACCTCTACGGCGCCTGGGCGCGCGAAGCGCAGGTCGATCACACGCTGCTGACCCACGGGTCGAAAAGCATCGAGTCGATGCGCGAGGTGCGCACCACCCACACCGAAAATCCCGCCTTCATGCTCACGCTGGGCAGCGGATCGTTCAGCGAGAACTGCGGCGAGGTCATCGCCGGGGCGCTGGCGTGGAGCGGGAATTTCCGGCTCAACTTCGAGGTGGACGAATACGACGTGCTGACCGTGCTGGCCGGGGCCAACCCCAACGGCTCGGAATACCGGCTACGCCCGGGCGAATCGTTCACCACGCCGGAGATGATCTACACCCACTCGCTGCGCGGCGCAGGAGGCGCCTCGCGCAACCTCCACGACTGGGGCCGCAACTACGGCGTCTACCACGCCGAACGGGTGGTCCCGACGCTGCTCAACAGCTGGGAAGGGGCCTATTTCGACTTCGACGCCAAGGTGCTGAAACAGATGATCGACGACGCGGCCTCGATGGGGCTCGAAATGTTCGTGCTCGACGACGGATGGTTCGGCAACAAATATCCGCGCAACGCCGCCAACGCCGGACTGGGCGACTGGCAGGTCAACCGGAAGAAACTCCCGGCAGGCATCGACGACATCGCCTCGTACGCACACCGCAAGGGGCTGAAATTCGGCATCTGGATCGAACCCGAAATGGTCAACCCCAAGAGCGAACTGGCCGAGAGGCATCCCGACTGGATCGTGCGCCCGCCGAAGCGCGAAGCGCCCGAAACCCGCAGACAATGGCTGCTGGACCTCTCGAACCCCGCCGTGCAGGACTTCGTCTTCGAGACGTTCGACAACACGATGAAGCTCTCGGACAAGATCGACTACATCAAGTGGGACGCCAACCGCAACGCCAACAACGTGGGTTCGGCCTACCTCCCCGCCGACGAACAGTCGCACTTCTGGATCGACTACGCGCAGGGATTCTATAAGGTGATGGAGCGCATCCGCGCCAAGTATCCCGACGTGCTGATCCAAGCCTGCGCTTCGGGCGGCGGCCGCGTGGAGTACGGGGCGCTGCGGTATTTCGACGAATTCTGGACCAGCGACAACACCGAAGCGTTGTCGAGAGCCCGCATCCAGTACGGCACGAGCCTCTTCTATCCGGCCGTGGCGATGGGTTCGCACGTCTCGGCCGTGCCCAACCACCAGACGGGCAACGTCACGCCGATCAAGTTCCGCTTCGACATGGCCTGCGCCGGACGCCTCGGCATGGAGCTCCAGCCCAAGCAGATGACCGACGCCGAAAAGGAGTTCGCGCGCCGCGCCATCGCCAGCTACAAGGAGTACCGCGACATCGTGATGCAAGGCGACCTCTACCGCATCGGCACGCCCTACGACGAGAGCGGATGCTACGGCGTGCTGTACGTCGCCAAGGACAAGCGGCAGGCCGTGCTGTTCGCTTACAGCCTGCGTTACCAGGGGCGTTCGCTGATCCCGAAATTCCGCCTCGACGGACTCGACCCCAAGACGGGATACACCGTGCGGGAGCTGAACGTCGATAAACCCCGCTTCTGGTTCGACGGAAAGACCCTCAGCGGAGAACTGCTCATGAACGCCGGCATCAACCCCCATCTGTCGAAGATATACGACAGCGCCGTATTCATCCTGAAAGCCAAGTGACGGGTCCATGAAACTGCGGAAGCCCATATTCCTGCTCCGAAGCCTGCTGTTGTCCGGCATGGCCGTGCTGACCGCCTGCGGCCGGAACGACACCGCCACGCTCGAAGGAGAACTGGACTATATGATCAGGAACAAGCGGCTTTTCGACGAAAAGAAGGAGGAGCGCATCGACGGATTCCGACGGATGCTGTGTATGACCAGACTGACCCCGGAACAGGAGTACGCGATCAACGACAGTCTCAGCGAGGTTTTCTACAAATACCGGCTCGACTCCGCCATCCGCTACGGAGAACGCAATCTGGAACTCGCCCGCCGGCTCGGCGACCGGGAGCGCTGCGCCTCCGCCGCAATCCGGCTCGCGCGATTCTATTCGTCCCGCGGCGCCTGCATCGAGGCCCGGCAGCTGCTCGACTCGATCCGCAGGGAGCTGCCTCCCGGCTTTCTCGAACTCTATTACCGGACCTACATCTTCTTCTACGACTGCTACGGGGTCTTCTCCGGCTCCAGCCGGCCGACGAACAACCGGGCGGTTTACCGGGATTCGCTCCGGCGGCATCTCGGAATCCCGGCCAATACGTCCGAAACCAGGGAGCAGGCCGAACAACGGCTGCTGAACCAACTCACGCAGATACCGCCCGGAACCCCCGATTATGCCAAGATCGCCAACTCCCTGGGCAGCCACTACCGGGCGAACGGCGACGACTGGCTGGCGAAAAAATATTACACCCTCTCGGCAATCGCCGACATTCAGAACGCCACGAAGGAGAACGACGCGATACTCTCCCTGGCGAAAGTCTACTTCGATCACAAGGATTATTCGCGGGCCTACAAATACACCCAGTCGGCCCTCGAAGACGCCCTTTGCAGCAACATGCAGTTCCGGATCGTGCGGATGACGGAACTCGCCTCGATCATCATCGCCTCGCACCAGGACAAAGAGGCCAAAACCAAGGTCAAGCTGCAACACTATCTGATCCTGATCAGCGTCCTTTCGGCGGTGCTCATCCTGCTGTTCGTATTCGTCTACAAGCAGGTGAGGAAGCTCTCGCGGGTGCGGAAAGAGCTCTCGGGGACCAATGCCGAACTCGCCCGGCTCAACATCGAGCTGAACGAGATCAACGAACAGCTCTCCGACGCCAACGCCGTCAAGGTGCAGTACATCGCCCGCTTCTTCGACCTCTGCTCGATGTACATCGACAAGATGGACAACTACCGCAAGTCGCTGAAAAAACTGGCGCAGGAGCGGCAGCCCGACGAACTCTACCGCCGGCTGAAATCGACCTCCATGCTCGAAAACGAGCAGGAGGAGCTTTTCCGGAATTTCGACGAAATCTTCCTGAACCTCTACCCGACTTTCATCGAGGAGTTCAACGAACTGCTGGTCGAGAGCGAGCGGATCACGCCGAAATCCGGCGATCTGCTGAACAAGGAGCTGCGCATCTATGCCCTGATCCGGCTGGGCATCACCGACAGCGTAAGGATCGCATCGTTTCTGCGCTGTTCGCTGAGCACGGTCTATAATTACCGGACCCGGATGAGAAACCGGGCCGCCGCCTCGCGGGAGGACTTCGAAAAAAAGGTCATGAAAATCGGAGGCATACACAGAAACGACGCGTGAAAAGTTACAGAATCACTACATTTTTTCGGCCCTTCCGGAGCATCAACCGGCTGAAAAATAGCACTATGAATAAAAACAGGCACTACATTTTCAGGTATAGTTTTCCGAACCGATATTTATAAAGGCTATTTTTGTAAAGCAGACCGCCGATCTCGGGATTCGGGGGATTCTGCCGAGTTAATCAACCTTTACCAAACTACAAATGAACCCCATCAGAATCGGTTTGATCGGCCTCGGCCGAATGGGAGGATTTTTCCTCGAAGAACTCCGGAAGAGCGAAAAATGGGAGGTCGCCAGCATCTGCGACATATCGCCCGAATCGCGCGCCCGGGCCCGGGAACTCGCCCCGGAGGCGAAAGTGATCGCCGACGAACAGGAAATCTTCGACGATCCCACCATACAGGCCGTGGGACTGTTCGCCCTGGCCGACTCGCGGAAATCGCAGATCGAAAAGGCTTTCGCCAGCGGAAAACACGTCATTGCCGAAAAACCCATCTCCGACAACGTCGAAAACGAATGGAAAGCCGTGGAACTGGCTGAAAACACGCCGCTCTTCTCCACGGTCAACCTCTATCTGCGCAACTCCTGGTATCACAATACGATCAAGGATTTCATCGCCCAGGGCGAGATCGGCGAGCTGGCCATCATCCGGGTCTGCCACATGACCCCGGGACTGGCCCCCGGCGAAGGGCACGAGTTCGAAGGCCCGGCATTCCACGACTGCGGCATGCACTACGTGGACATCGCGCGCTGGTACGCCGGTTCGGAGTTCAAGACCTGGAACGCCCAGGCCGTGCGGATGTGGAACTACAAGGAGCCGTGGTGGCTCCAATGCCACGGCACGTTCGAGAACGGCGTGGTGTTCGACATCACCCAGGGGCACGTCTACGGACAGCTGGCCAAGGACCAGACGCACAACTCCTACATAGACATCATCGGCACGAAGGGCATCGCCCGCATGACCCACGACTTCAAGACCGCGATCGTCGAACTCCACGGCGTGACGCAGACCCACCGGCTCATACAGCCCTACGGCGGCAAAAACATCGACGTGCTGTGCAAACTCTTCGCCGAGTCGATCGAAACGGGCAGCCGCAGCGCGTCGCTCCCCACGTTTCGCGATGCGGCGAAGGCTTCGGAATACGCCTGGCGGTTCCTGCAGGACGCCCGCAAACACGACCTGCCGGCCATCGGCGAGCTGGAGACGCTCCGGCAGATCCACGAACGCCGCCGCACGATGAAAAACGGATACGGCCTGCTCCGCAAACATGCCTGAACGACAAACGACAAGATCTGATTAAACCTCTAAAAAACTATCGACCATGAACAATCCACTATTTTTCGGCAACCTGGGTGCCGGCGAGATCATCCTCATCGCGCTCATCGTCCTGCTGCTTTTCGGCGGTAAAAAGATCCCCGAGCTCATGAAGGGAATCGGAAAGGGCGTCCGGAGCTTCAAGGAGGGGATGAACAATATCGAAAAGGATATCGAAAATCCCGACCCGGACCCCAAAGACAAGACCAATCACTAATCCAACCTTAAAATCTCAGAAACGATGTCAAACGAAATGTCGAGAAGAAAGTTCCTGAAAACAGGAGCTGCCGCCGCACTCGGTCTGGCGGTCGTGCCCAGCACGGTGTTAGGTAAAAAATTCGGTCACACCGCCCCTAGCGACAAGCTCAACATCCTGGGCGTGGGTATCGGAGGCCGCGGCGCCTCGGTGCTGAAAGGGCTCGAAAGCCAGAACATCATCGGCCTGTGCGACGTGGACTGGAAATACGCCGACCACGTGTTCAAGCGCTACCCGGCAGCCAAGAAGTACAACGACTACCGCAAGATGTACGACGAGCTGCTCAAATCGGCCGACGCCGTGATGGTCGCCACGGCCGACCACACGCACGCCATCATCGCCGCCGACGCCATCACGGCCGGCAAGCACGTCTACGTCGAGAAGCCGCTGACCCACACCGTCTACGAATCGCGCCTGCTGACCAAACTGGCCGACAAGCACAAGGTAGCCACCCAGATGGGCAACCAGGGAGCTTCGGGCGAGGGCGTCCGCAAGGTCTGCGAATGGATCTGGAACGGCGAGATCGGCGAGGTGCGCAAGGTGGAGACCTTCACCGACCGTCCGATCTGGCCGCAAGGACTGGCCCGTCCCGAGAACGACGAACGCATTCCGAAGACGATGAACTGGGACGCCTTCATCGGTCCGGCCCCCTACCGGCCCTACAACTCGATCTATACGCCGTGGAACTTCCGCGGATGGTGGGACTTCGGCACCGGCGCCCTGGGCGACATGGCCTGCCACATCCTGCATCCGGTGTTCAAGGCCCTGAAGCTGGGCTCCCCGACCAAGGTTCAGGGCAGCTCGACGCTGCTTCTGAACGAATCCGCCCCCATGGCGCAGCGGGTGAAGTTCGTCTTCCCGGCCCGCGACAACATGCCGAAAGTGGCCATGCCGGAGGTCGAAGTGCACTGGTACGACGGCGGTCTGATGCCGGAGCGTCCCGAAGGGCTGCCCGCAGGCAAGGACCTGAACATGAGCGGCGGCGGCGCGATCTTCTACGGCACGAAGGATACGCTGATCTGCGGATGCTACGGCAAGGACCCCTACCTGGTTTCGGGCCGCGTGCCCGAAGCTCCGAAGGTGCTGCGCGAGATCACCGAATCGCACCAGATGGACTGGGTGCGCGCCTGCAAGGAGGACCCCGAATACCGCACGCCGAGCGCCTCGGACTTCAGCGAGGCCGGACCGTTCAACGAGATGGTCGTCATGGGCGTGCTGGCCGTGCGTCTGCAAAGCCTCAACCGGGAGCTCGAATGGGACGGTGAAAACATGCGTTTCACGAACATTCCCGACGACGCCATGATCAAGACGGTCATCAAGGACGGTTTCCACATCAAGGACGGACACCCGACCTTCGACAAGACCTGGACCGATCCGGTCAACGCGCAGCAGTTCGCGCAGGAACTCATCAAACACACCTACCGCGACGGTTGGAAACTGCCCGACATGCCGCGCTGAACAAATTCGTAAAACCTAAAAAACAGAAGAATATGAAAAAAACCCTTTTATTCTCGGCTTGCGTGGCGCTGACCGCGTCACTCGTATCGTGCGGAGGCCCCGGCGGCAAAGCGAAGACGGCCGGCGACGCTTCGGCCAAGGCGGAAAGCGAAACGCCCGCAGTTCCCGAATACACCGTCGTGGACAACGCGCAGGTGGACCTCGCGTCGTTCCCGCAGGACAAGGACGGCTACTACGTGATCTTCGACGGCAAGACGCTCAACGGCTGGCGCGGCTACGGCAAGGAGAACGTTCCTTCGCGCTGGACGATCGACGACGGCGCCATCAAGTTCAACGGCTCGGGCGGCGGCGAAGCCCAGACGGGCGAGGGCGGCGACCTGATCTTCGCCAAGAAGTTCAAGAACTTCGAGCTGGAGATGGAGTGGAAGGTTTCGAAGGGCGGCAACTCGGGCATCTTCTACCTGGCCCAGGAGGTTACGACCCAGAAGGACGGCAAGACCAAATACGAGCCGATCTACATCTCGTGCCCCGAGTACCAGGTGCTCGACAATGCGAACCACCCCGACGCCAAACTGGGCGTTGACGGCAACCGCCAGTCGGCATCGCTCTACGACATGATCCCGGCCGTTCCGCAGAACCAGAAGCCCTTCGGCGAATGGAACAAGGCCAAGATCATGGTTTACAAAGGCACGGTCGTACACGGACAGAACGGTAAGAACGTCGTGGAGTACCACCTCTGGACGCCCCAGTGGACCGAGATGCTGGAGAACAGCAAGTTCAGCCCGAAGAAGTGGCCGTTGGCGTTCGAACTGCTCAACAACTGCGGCGGCGAGAACCACGAAGGCTACATCGGTCTTCAGGACCACGGTGACGACGTTTGGTTCCGCAACATCCGCATCAAGATCCTCGACTAATCTCCCGCGACCGTGAAGACCCGTTTTCTGACAACGGTTTGCGCACTTCTCACCCTGGCGGTGCTCCTCGGCGGATGCTCCGCCGGGGCGGAGAAGGCGCCGAAAAAGGAGGTCGGCATCCAGCTCTACTCCGTGCGGAGCCTGATCGGAGCCTTCGGCAACAATCAGGAGGACTACAAACCCGTGCTGAAACAGCTCGCCGACATGGGCTACACCTCGGTGGAGGCAGCCAGCTACAAGGATGGCAAAATCTACGGACAGACCCCCGAACAGTTCCGCAAGGACGTGGAGGAAGCCGGCATGAAGGTGCTCTCCACGCACTGCACGATCAATCTTTCGGACGAGGAGCTGGCCGCAGGCGACTTCTCGAAGGCCCTCGCATGGTGGGACGAGTGCATCGCGGCGCACAAGGCCGCCGGTGCGGAATACATCGTCGTCCCGTCGATGCGGAAGGTCTCGACGCTCGAAGAGCTGGCGACCTACTGCCGCTATTTCAACGAAGTCGGCGCCCGCTGCAAGGCCGCCGGGCTGAAATTCGGCTACCACAACCACTCGCGCGAATTCGAGAAGATCGAGGACCGAGTGATGCTCGACTACATGATCGAGAACACCGATCCCGACAAGGTGCTGTTCGAAATGGATGTCTACTGGGCCGTGATGGGAAAGGCCAGCCCGGTGGACTATTTCAAGAAGTACCCGGGGCGGTTCAAGCTGCTGCACATCAAGGACCGCCGTGAGATCGGCCAAAGCGGGATGGTGGGATTCGACGCCATCTTCGCCAACGCGGAGACCGCCGGCGTCGAGAACATCATCGTCGAGATCGAGGGATCGAGCTACGACGACATCGTCCGCAGCGTCCGCGAGTGCATCGACTACCTGCTCGAAGCGCCCTTCGTCGAAGCCTCTTACGGGAAATAAACCGCGGCTGTCATGGAAGAAAAACAAATGACGTTCTGGGCGCACCTGGAAGACCTCCGCTGGAGCCTGATCCGCGTGGTGGCCGTGCTGCTCGTATTCGTGATAGTTTGTTTTTGCGCCATGCCCTATCTGTTCGACCACTTCGTGCTGGCACCGACCACCTCGGACTTTCCGCTCTACCGGTGGCTGTCGCAGATCAGCGGCTCGAACAACCCGCTGCTCCCGGATTTCAGCAACGACAACTACTCCGTGGAGATCATCAACATCAATGTCGCGTCGCAGTTCCTGACCCACATCAGCACGTCGTTCTGGTTCGCGCTGGTGCTGATGTTCCCCTACCTGATCTTCGAGATCTGGCGGTTCGTGCAGCCCGCGCTGTTCCGCGAAGAGCGCCGGAGCGTCGGACTGGCGTTCATCGGAGGCACGTTCATGTTCTTCCTCGGGTGCGCCGTGGGCTACATGCTCGTGTTCCCGTTCACGTTCCGCTTCCTCACGGAGTACCAGCTGAGCACGTCGATCGTCAACCAGATCTCGCTGACCTCCTACATGGGGAATTTCCTGATGCTGATATTCGTCATGGGGATCGTCTTCGAACTGCCGCTGCTGGCGTGGCTGCTCTCGAAAATGGGGCTGGTGACCAAGTCCTTCTTCCGGCAATACCGCAAGCACGCCGTGGTCATCCTGCTGGTGCTGTCGGCGCTCATCACCCCCTCGGGCGACCCGTTCACGCTGATGGTCGTCTTCCTGCCGATCTACCTGCTCTACGAGCTCGGCATCAAATTTTCGAGGGACTGACCCCGACATCCGTTCTGCCGAAACCGGGATTTCCGCCGTGGAAATCCCGGTTTTTCATCTCTCCGGCAACGCCCGGACAGGCTGCGCCCGGCAAAATGCAGGCAAGATTGCGTTTGCTCCCGGCTTGCACTACTTTGGCTGCGCCTTAGACAGGCGGCACCTCGGCAAAATGCAAGCAAGCTTGCGTTTGCTCCCGGCTTGCACTATCTTTGCATCCAAAGACTTCCGAACATGATCGAACAAATCATCTCCCGACGACTCCGAATCGCCCTGCCGCAGGTGCAGGGCACCGTACGCCTGCTGCGCGACGGTGCGACGATCCCCTTCATCAGCCGCTACCGCAAGGAGGCGACCGGCTCGCTCGACGAAGTGCAGGTAGGTGCCGTCAAGGAGCAGCTGGAACGCCTCACCGAACTCGAGTCCCGCCGCCAAACCATACTCACGACCATCGAAGAGCAAGGGAAACTGACTCCGGAGCTCCGCCGGCGCATCGAGGAGTGCTGGGACCCGGTGGAGCTGGAGGACCTCTACCTGCCCTACAAGCCCAAACGCCGCACCCGCGCCACCGTGGCCCGCGAACGGGGGCTGGAACCGCTCGCCGACCTCGTCATGGCACAGCGGGCCCGCGACGCGGCACAGCAGGCCCGGCGTTACGTCTCGGCCGAGGTGCCGACCCCCGAAGACGCCCTCGCCGGGGCGTGCGACATCATCGCCGAACGCATCTCGGAGAACGAACAGGCCCGCAACAGCCTGCGCCGCACCTTCGCCCGCGAGGGCGTCGTGCACACGAAGGTCGTGAAGGGCAAGGAGGCCGAAGGAGCCAAATATTCCGACTATTTCGACGCCGCGACGCCGCTGCGCAGCATCTCGTCGCACCGGTTTCTGGCCATGCGCCGCGGAGCCGACGAAGGCGTGCTGAAGATCACGATCGACATCGACGCCGACCGCTGCATCGAGGGGCTTTGCCGCCAGTTCATCCGTCCCGGCTCGGCGACGCGCACGTGGATGGAGGCCGCAGCCGCGGATTCGTTCAAACGCCTCATGCGCCCCTCGATCGAAACCGAACAGCTGGCGGCGGCCAAGGAAAAGGCCGACGACGAAGCCATCCGGGTCTTCGCCGAGAACCTGCGGCAACTGCTGCTTTCGCCGCCGCTGGGACAGAAGCGCGTGATCGCCCTCGACCCCGGGTTCCGCACGGGGTGCAAGGTCGTGGTGCTCGATTCGCAGGGCGGCCTGCTTCACAACACGACCGTCTATCCCCATGCGCCGCAGAACCGCTATGCCGAGGCCGCCGAAACCCTGAAAACGCTGGCCGCGAAGTACAAGACCGAGGCGTTCGCCGTCGGGGACGGCACGGCGGGCCGCGAGACCGAACAACTGGTCCGCGGACTGGGGCTTGCGGGCGTCGAGATCTTCATGGTGAGCGAGGACGGCGCGTCGGTCTACTCGGCATCGGCCGCGGCCCGCGAGGAGTTTCCCGACCACGACGTGACGGTGCGCGGGGCCGTGAGCATCGGACGCCGCCTGATCGACCCCCTTTCGGAGCTGGTCAAGATCGACCCCAAGTCGATCGGCGTCGGGCAGTATCAGCACAGCGTCGATCAGGGGAAACTGAAATCCCGGCTCGTCACGGTCGTGGAGAGCTGCGTCAACCGCGTCGGCGTGAACATCAACACCGCTTCGAAGCACATTCTGACCTACATTTCGGGGCTCGGCCCGGCGCTGGCGGAGAACATCGTGGCCTACCGCGCCGCGAACGGGGATTTCAAAAGCCGCCGGGAGCTGCTCAAAGTGCCGCGGCTGGGAGCCAGGGCTTTCGAACAGGCTGCCGGATTCCTGCGGGTCGTGGGCGGAACGAATCCGCTGGACAACAGCGCCGTGCACCCCGAATCATACCACATCGCCGGGCGCATGGCCGCCGATGCGGGCGTCACCGTGGAGCAGCTGCTCGCGGACAAGGCCCTGCGCAAATCCATACGGCCCGAACGATACGTGGACGGCGACGTGGGGCTGCCGACCGTGACGGACATCCTCGAAGCGCTCGACAAGCAGGGCCTCGACCCGCGGGAGCAGTTGCAGGTCTTCGCGTTCGATCCCAACGTGCACACGATCGACGACCTGCGCCCGGGGATGCAGCTGCCGGGCATCGTGACGAACATCACGGCGTTCGGGGCTTTCGTGGACATCGGCGTCAAGCAGGACGGACTGGTCCACATCTCGCAGCTGGCCGACCGCTACGTCGCCTCCCCGGCCGACGTGGTGCACCTGGGACAGCACGTCGAAGTGCGGGTGACGGGCATCGACACCGCCCGCGGACGCATTTCGCTGACCATGCGCAGGGACGGTTAGGCGACACCCTCCCCCGGCTTACGGCCGTTCGCTCAGCTCTTTATAAAGCTCCATCCTCAGTTCGCAGCAGTTTTCGATTATTCCAGCCGCCTGCTGAACGCGGTCCATATGCATCTCCATTTCCTGCGGAGCCATACGGAATTCGGCGCTGTAGGGCGTTTTCATCAATACCTCCTTCAGCCGCGGCAGCGTGAAGATGTTTTCGATATGGTTGTCGTCGAACACGAGCATCAGTTTGGTCGAAAGCGTCCGCATCCGGTCGTGCATCACCACCGGATCGTGGATGTCGAACTCCTGCCCGTGATAGACCCAGTAGAGCGTGTGGTAGAAATAGACCGCGGCCTGCGCCGTGAACTGCGCCGCCAGACGCACGTTGCGGCCCTCGACCAGGGCGTTCTGCGCCTGCTCGAGCAGGTCGCCGCCGAGCGTACGGAACGTGTCGAAATGGAACCGCGCGTCCGCATACGCCTTTGCAAAGTCGATCGGACGCTTCGGGCGGCGGAAACGGCAGTGGTCGCTGCAATAGAGCAGTTCGCCCTCGCTGTGGGCGAAATAGAGGAACGGAGTCCGGTTCGATTCGACGCAGTTCAACGGCAGGATGTAGAGATCGATGTAGGCGATCTTTCGCAGGCGGGGCGGCATTTTGCAGCGCAGAATGCGTTTGGCCTGAATCCAGTCGTATTCCGGCGTATCGCGCACCACAACGAGCAGGTCATAGGCCGCGGCATCGCTGTGCGGCGTGCCGCCGACCAGTTTCCCGAACAGCAGGATATATTCGGGCTTGAAATAACCGTCGGTGAGGATGCGGACGATCTGCGCGGCTTCGGCGGGATCGTAAAGTCGTTCGGCAGGCTGTTCCTGCACGGAGTTTTGATTCGTTTCCATGTGATCGATTGTTGAAAATTGGACATAATGAGGGCTATCCTTATCGTGCGGCATCGCACGATAAAGAAAATAACAGTTTGATCAGCAATCAGTTGCTAATCGGGCGGATGGAAACGGAAACGAATCGGGAGGTTGCACGGCGGAAACCGCCTGCGGCTGGCCTTGCGGCGTGTCTGCGTCGGAACGCGGACAATGTGTGATGTTCGCATAAAAACAAAAAATGCGCAGCTGCGAACATCACACATCACTATATTTCAAGCTCTGGGAGTACCGTTCACGGACGAAAGCCCCAACGGTTCTGCGCAAATGGTTAAGTGCCATACTGCCCAAGAGCGTATAGAAACGTAGTGGTTATATCTATGATGTTCGCAGGAGCAAAGATAGAAAATGTTTGAATAGCCTGCAAATAAAAAAGAAAAAGGGGACCGCCGTCAATCGGCAGTCCCTAAAAACCAGAGGTCTGAAGCGGACGCCATAAATTTGAATCGAATTTTACCGATTTTAATTTTATTTTATCTATATATCAATATTT
>ENA-UEPH01000341-UEPH01000341.1-human-gut-metagenome-genome-assembly--contig:-NODE-341-length-56425-cov-19.466991_pt1 | contig 56425 bp, 37 predicted proteins | sample MGYA00242891_ERZ507898 | MGnify/ENA primary metagenome ERZ507898 (study PRJEB26167, sample SAMN06115411) | human gut metagenome | host: Homo sapiens | place: China:Guizhou | collected 2014-10-15...
CTTGCAGACCTCGTCGCCGGTGTAGCCGTCCTCGGTGCAGGTGGCATCCTTGGCACCCACCAGCTCCGTGTCGTGACCCGTAGCAGGCAGGGTCTCCGTCTTGGTGTCGGTATACTCCTTGCCCTCGAAGGCGACCTTGGCGGTGTAGGTGCGAACGCCGTCGGCCTCGCAGGTGGCCTCGGTGGTCACCTCATTGGTGACAGCAGCGTTCACCGTCTCCACGTGGGAATCATCATTGGCGCAAGTGAAGGTGGCAGAAGCGGTGAAATCATCGTTCCACTTCCACACCGGCTCGCCGTAGGCGTGACCCGTGGCAGGCAGGGTCTCCGTCTTGGTGTCGGTGTAGTCCTTACCATCGAAGGTGACCTTGGCGGTGTAGGTGCGAACGCCGTCCGTCTCGCAGATGGCCTCGGTGGTCACGGCGTTGGTGACGGTGGCCGTCACATTCTCCACATGAGCGTCGTTGTTGGCGCAGGTGAAGGTGGCAGAAGCGGTGAAATCATCGTTCCACTTCCACACCGGCTCACCGTAGGCGTGACCGTTGGCACAGGGGTCCTCATCACCGGTGACCAGCTTCACGTTATCCACGGCGAACATACCGTCGCTCTCGGTGTACTGGGCATAGGTCTTATAGAAATGGAAGGCAAACTGTACGTTGCTGGTGAGATAGGCGGCGGGTACTTCGATTTCCGCCGTACCCTTAAACCAGTAGCCGCCGGTAGCATCCAGATCGGCAGCATCCCAGATGGTGGTCCAAGTCTGGCCGCCGTTGATGGTGGCCTCCACCGTGAACTTGGCAATGTCGTTCTGAATCATGTACTTGAACAGCAGATAATCGAAGGACAGAGTAGGCGTCTTGCCGGTGAGATCCACCACCGGGGAGATCAGATACTCATTCTGCTTCTTGCCGCTGCCGGCAGCCATGGGCTGCACCTCGCCGATGCCGTAACCCTCATACTCGTAGTAGTCGAAGTCGATACGGGCCTGACGGGTAGTGTTCAGATTCCGGTTGGTACCGGCATACCATGTGCAGCCGGTGTTCTCCGACTTCACCGTCCAGCCGTGGCCGGGGAACTCGTCCTGCTCAAAGTCGTTGTCAAACTCTGCGGCAGAGGTCGTTTTGCTGAAGGAAGCGGAGATGGTGTGGTTGGCCTTGACGTCGGAGAAGGTGTAGCTCTCCACAGCGCCTACGCTGCTGCCGTCCACCAGCACGTCGGCGATCTCATAGCCGTTGTCGGCGGCGATGGCGAAGGTCTGGGAGGCACCCTCCTTCACGGAGACATCACCATTGGGGGTGATGGAGCCGCCCTCGCCGGCAGTTGCGGCGATGGTGTACTTCTGGGCAGCCTCGCCGGTCTCCACAGCCATCAGCTTCACATTGTCGATGGCCAGCTGGCCGGTAGTGTCCTCATGGGGATGGACATAGCGGAAGGCAAACTGGACACCGGCCACATTGTACTCGGCGGGCACGGGAACCTCTGCGCTGCCGGAAATGATGTAGTTGCTGGCCTGCTGGCCGGTATAGCTGTCTTGGAAGTTCCAGATCGCGTTCCACGTCTTTCCGCCGTCGGTAGAAACTTCCACCGTAGCAGTGAAGGTCTTGTTCTTGATGCCGTACTCGCCGTAGGCGAAGTCGAAGGTCAGAACGCCGTCACGGGTGGCGGAGAGGTCCACAACAGGGGAGATCAGGTACTCATCCTGTGCAGCCTCGTCGTTGGTGATGTAAGCGTGCTTGGAATCATTGCCCTCGCTCTTCCAGTTGTAGTAGGTATACTGCTTCCATGTGCTGTTGGTATCCTGCCCCTTCACCGTCCAACCGTGGAAGGGGAACTTGTCGCCGCTGACGCTCTCGAAATCGTTCTCGAACATCACCTGCGGCACGTCGGGGATGACCTCGAAGTCCGCCGTCACGGCGTAGTTCTGATCCATGGTCAGGGCGTAGGTGTTGTCGGTGACCTCCACCTTGCGGCCATTGACCTTGACGGAAGCCAGCTGATAGCCCTCATCCGGCACGAAGGTCACGTTCACGGTCTCGCCGGTGGCGACCTTGGCCTGGCCCGCAGGCTGAACCGCACCGCCCTCGCCGGCCACGGTGGTCAGCACGCTGAAGATGGCGATCTCCCCACCGGCCTGTGCCTTCTGGAAGGTGGCGGAGATGGTGTGATCCGTACCCACACGCTCGAAGGTGTAGTAGGAGATGGGGCCCAGATCGGTGCCGTCCACCACCACATTGGCCACCTCGTAGCCCGTGGCAGGTACCACGTTAAAGGTCTTGCTGGTTCCCTTCTTCACCAGAGTGGTACCGGCGGGGTCGATGGCGCCGCCCTCACCGGAGGTAGCCGTCACGGCGATATAGTCCTCACGGACATCGGCGTACAGCTGGACATTATCCACGGAGATCTGGGCGCCGCCCTTACCGGTGTAGACAAAGGCGAAGCGCAGGTCGTCGCAATTCTGGAACTTTTCGGGGATGGTGACCTTGGCCTGCGTGGCAGCCCAAGCGGTAAAGGCCCCGGCATCCTTCTGCAGGTTCCAGACCTCCTCCCAGTTCTGACCGTCGGCAGAAGCCATGACCTGCAGGTTGCAGCGCTTGTAGTCCACGGTATAGACAGGGGTGGTGTAGAAGTTGAAGATCATGTGGACATCCGTCTCCACACCACTGATGTCGGTGGCACGGGAATACAGCCACTCGTTCTGCTGGAAGTCATTGTCGGCATCCACGGTGGCGGTGTAGTCCACATCACGATACCACGTGTTGACGGAAGCGCCCTTGGACTCCATGCTCCAATCGGCAGGCAGCCAATCGTTGTCGAAGGTCTCGGTCCACAGCACGTTGGTGGGCTTCACGATGCCATAATCGTCGCTGTTGCCGGGCACCTTCACGGTGTAGCTCTTGGAGTTGCCGGCGTAGTCGTGAACGATCATGCCGAAGGTCTCGCCCATACCGGTGACGTCATACTCCTTGACGTGGCTGGTGAGGCCCGGCGTAGTCTCGGAGAAGCCCTGGATCCCGTACAGCAGATCGCTGTTGCGGAGATTATAGAACACGATGGCCGAGACATACTGGTTGTCGCTGACATCCAGACTCAGATAGTAGCGGCCCTCGGCCTCGGTGACCTTCAGGTCGCTGGCATGGGGATCCTCATTATCGATGGTGATGGGGAAGGACCAGCTGTTCTTCAGGTTCTTGGTGCCGCCGTCGCCATAGGGCAGGGTAGCCTCAATGGTCACGGTAGCCTTGGTGTTGTTGGGCAGCTTGGAGTTGTTCTTGGCGGTGCCGTACCATGCGTCGATACCGGTATAATCGGCATTCACACCGGCGGGCACGATGCGGTAGTAGTCGTAGCTGTAGATGGACTTATTGACGTAGTCGCAGGTTTTTTCCAGATACACCTCGCCGGTTTTCTGATCGGTGATGGTGTACTTCAGCGTCTTGGTATTGCGCAGCAGGCCGGTGTAGATGCCGGTGAGGCTGTCCATCATGTCATTGCTGTTGTCGGGGGAAATGGCGTTGTGATCGGCAAAATAGGGCACATTGGCGTAGTTGTTGTCGCCCAGATAGGTGTCGATCTGGCCCTCGGCAGAGGTGGTGAAGGCGGTGTTCATGTAGGCCTGCGCCTTGCTCTCGGTGCCGTCCAGCGTCTCCCAGTAATCGGTGGAATCGATGATGGGAGCCTTGGTCCAGTCGCCGTAGAAGGCCAGATAGGGGATACCCAGATCAATGGCAGCCTCCAGCTTGCCGCCGTCAGCGGCCACCTGCTTCAGGGTCACGAAGCCCTCCACATAGGCGCCGTTCTCGAAGTTCTTCAGTTCCTCCTTGGCGTTGGTGAGGGTCACGGTGGCAGTGACCTCCTGCTCTCCGCCTGCGGGGACCGCCACACGGTTATCCTTGCAGTTGGTGGCGAAGGTGTGGCTCAGCGCCACAGCCGTCTCACTGCTGGTGAGGAAGGCCTCGTTGTCGCTGTTGGTATAAGTCGCCGTCCCGTCGGTAAGGACGATGGGCTGGATATCGTAGTACAGGGTGTCCTTACCGGTGTTGTGGACCTTGAAGGTCATGGTGTAGACGCCCTTCTCTGCGGGATCGTCGCCCAGCTCCAGCTTGGGCCGGATCATGCCGTCCACGGTGAGGTAGCCCTCGGTCTTGACGGCGTCATTGATGTTGATGAGACCTGCGCCCTGCTTGCGGGGAGAATAGGGCTGGCCGTTGGAATCGTAAATGATGCTGGCGGTGCTCATCAGCAGGGTATCGACCATGTGCTTGCGCTGGGTGGCATCGGTCATGCCACGGGCCTTCAGGGCCTGCTGCACGATGGCCATAGCGCCTGCCGCATGGGGAGAGGCCATGGACGTACCGTCCATGCTCTCATAGGCGTTGCCGGGTACGGCGGCATAGATGCCTGCGCCGGGCGCAGTGATCTCCGGCTTCAGGGTCAGCTCCGTGGTGGCGCCCCAGGAGGAGAAGTCCGCCATACCATAGGTGGGGGAAGCCACCAGCTTGTCGGCGGCGCCCACGGTCAGGACCTTGTTCTCCTGCGCCTTCAGATACTCACCGGCCTCCTGAGAGATAAATGCACAGGGCATCTTCCAGTCGGTGATGGACATATACAGCATACCGGGTACGTTGTTGTACACCAGCATGGCGATGGCGCCATGTGCATAGGCGCTGCGCTCCTTCTGCTCATAGTACATACCGCCGCCGCGCTGCACCAGCGCCACCTTGCCGGAGACGTCGATGCCCTCATAGTCGTCCTCCGTGCCGTAGCCGGGCACCACGGCATACTCCAGCTCGCCCTTCTTGGCCAGATCCCGGAAGATCTTGGCGTTCTCGTCGGTGCTGATGGTGCCGCTGTCCTGATAGGCGAAGTCACGGCCGCCCACGGTGATGTAGGGGCTCTTGACCTTGCTGTTGGACACGGCAGCCACGGACATGGACTCACCGTAGGTGGACGGCTCGCTGATCAGGCCGTAGTCGGGGTTGCTGGCCAGCGCCTTGTTGCCGAAGGCATCGCCGTAAGCAGCGCTGTAAGCGTTACCGGCAGCCACAGCCAGAGACATACCGCTCTCGCCGGCCCGCTTAAAGACGTTCAGCAGGCTCTCGGTGAACTCGTCGGGATTCTCATAGTCGATGTAGCCGGCGTCGGAGCCGAGGCTCAGGTTGGCCACATCCACGCCCAGCAGCATACAATCCTCCAGAGCGGACAGGATGTCGGCGTAGGAAGCGCTGCCGCTGGAGTTAAAGACGTTCATGTTGGCGATCTGGGCGTCCGGGGCCACACCCTGCACGTCCGCATTGATGCCGGTGCAGCCGGCAGCAGTGGAGGCCACATGGGTGCCGTGGCTGCTCTTGGTGCCGGGAGCGCCGTCGGTATCCTTATCGCCATAATCGAACTGGAAGGGGAATTTGGCGCTCTTATAGACGGAAGAAACGCTGAGGCCCTTCACAAAGCCCTCGGCCTGGAAGTCGTACTGGGACAGCAGACCCTTCACGTCATCCTGCGTCAGGGCGGGGTTGGCGGGGGCCTTGCTGAAGATCTGGTGGTCCATGTCCACGCCGGTATCCAGAATGGCGATCAGCATCCCCTCGCCGGTGAAGCCCGTCTCGTTGGCCAGACCGCCGCCGATCATCCGGGTGCTGTTGGCGGTGTCAGGCAGCAGGCTGAAGGTAGGGGACAGGAACACGGACTCTACGCAGTCCAGCTCCTTCAGAGCCTTATACTGGCCGTAGGTCACAGTGGCGGAGAAGCCGTTGAGCAGCGTCGTATACTGACGCTCCGGCTCCACCGCCTCCCCGATGGCACGGGACATGGTGGCCGCAGCCTTCTCCTGCTTCTGCAGCAGGGACTGCACCTGGGCCTGAGCCGTAGGCTTGGCCACGGAGTCGTCCACCACCACAATGATCTCCACAGAGTCACTGTCCTCATGGGTGGGCTTAGCCTCCATGCTCAGGGTCTCGTCTTTGGTCTTTGCGCCCCGCAGCAGCTGGGTGGTGACATTGCTGGCAATGTCCTCCACCGAGGTCTCCTCCATGGTGGCGTTCACCACGTGGGAGTCCTCCGAGGCCGCAAAGGCGGTGTAAGGCAGGGCAGACACCAGCAGCACCAGTGTCAGCAGCCATGCACCGATCCGTTTGCAGACTGTCATCTCTCATGATCCTCCTGTAATGGATTTTGTCGGGAAAAGCGTCAGCTTCTCCCAATATATAGGTTGAATTATAACACCTACCGTCCCAGTATGGCAAGATAATTTTTCTCAAATAGGGAAAATTTTTCAAAAACAGGTTTCGTTTGACGCACTCTTTCCTTTGAATATCGCTTGTTTTCCAGATATGCACTTTCTGCCATCATCTGTTCTTATGACCGGGACATTTTGCCATTTTCTAACAAATTGTCTCCCTACCCTTCCCTCTTCCGGCGACATACCTTCCCGGCCCGCTTTTGTCCCCGGCGGACAATTTTCCGCTGATCGCTCCTTTTTCTATAAGGAACGTATCTCCGCCGGCCCACTTTTCCCAGCAGTAGTTCTTTTTTATGTCTCCGACGGGTGACTTTCTTCCAATAGCGAAAGAAAGTCACCAAAGAACGCCAGCAGAAACCCATGGTTTCTGCACTTCCTTTGCCGTTTGCAAGAGTTGTATCCTAAATCCCGCCGAAGCAGGGAATCGACTTCCCCCTACTCACGCTGCCGCTACATTGGACAGTTGAAGGGGCTTACTGTTCTATCGTGGGAGTCCGTACTCCCGAAATACTTTCTTCACCTGAGCCGGGAGCGGCAGCGTTAATAGAAGTAAGTCAATTCCCTGCTTCGACAAATTTTAGATGGCAGCTCTTGTACACAACAAAGGAAGTCTTGAAACCTTAGGGTTCAAGCGGCGTTTTTTGCATACTTTTTGTCGCTGCTGACAAAAAGTATGCCGCCGGAGGCAATCGGAAAAGTCACTCGTCGGAGACAATCGGAAAAAGCTGCTGTCCCCTCACAACCAAAAAGGGAGCCCTGAAACCTCCGGTCTCAGGACTCCCTATTTCCTTGCATACCACTCTTACCAGTGCAGCAGCTTCTTATAGTACGGCCACAGCCCCTCCTTCTCCGGATAGAAGGGCGCCAACTGGCACAGATCCGTTCCGGGGAAGTCGTTGCCCTCGATAATGGCGGGGCCGGTAGGTGTGATGGCCATATCCCAGCCCACATGGGCCACCTGCGGGATCTCATGGGCCGCCTCCTTGGCCAGAGCAATGGCCTCCGGCACCATGGGCAGCTGATAGCCCACGAACTCCACCCCGGTGTCGGGATGGCGGTCATAGACGTTGAAATAGTCGTCGGTGGCGGGAGAGATGATCTTCCCCGTCTCCGGGTCCACCCGGCACAGGACGCCGCCCTGCCCGGAGTTGTCGCAGTACCCGTCGCCCCGGCCCATCTTCACGCTGATGTAGGCCACATGGACCTCCCCGTCCACCAGATCCGTCAGGATACGCATGGTGTTTACCGACGAGGGATGGAGCCGTGCCATATCGGGATGCTGGGGCAGCACCTGCTCCAGCACCACCAGCTGGTTGCGCCGGATGTAGTCCAGCATCACCGCCGGGGACTCATAATCCTTCACATACAGCTTGTTCACGCCCCGGCCGCAGTCGCCGTGGTTGATTTTGGCAAAAATGGCCTCCTGACCGGCGATGAAGTCCGTGAACTCTGCCAGCGTGGCCGTCTCGCCGTTGAGAGTCTTGCGGCCCAGATACTTGGCGAACCGCTGGTTGAACCGCAGCTTATCGTCGAACTCGTCGGAGTAGCTGAGGTCGTTCATGTGGTCAATGACCTTCTTGTTGCGGACACGGGTGAGATAGGTGTCCCGCTGGTGGCCGTTCATGTTGTAAAACCCGAACATCACATAGTCGTAGTACCCCGCCCCATAGCGTGCGCCGCACCAGCACATATCGAAGAAGGTCTTGACCTTGTTCTGGCCGCACTTGTCGTGGACGATGTCGATCATCTGGTTCATTTTCTTCAGCCGCACGCCGGACATGACCCGTGCGAGATAAGAGAGCTTGGACATACATTGCCTCCCGTATTCATGTGTTCTTCAGTATACCCCATCCGGCGGAGCTTGACCAGCCGTTTCTGGTGATACCTGTCATCAGTCTTAATAGAGATAGCTGCGCTTCTCGTCCCGGAACTCCGCCAGCCGGGCCTCATAGGCCTCCATGGCGGCCTCCTCGAAGGCCAGCGTGCCCTCGGCCCCCAGATCCTGCAGCAGCTGCTTGGTAAAGGGGGGATTCAGCACCAGCAGCGGCCCCGTGAGATAGGTGGCCATCAGGCCGCCCCGGCGGAAGCCCTCCACCAGAGAGCCGGGCCGCCGCCCCACACCCCGGACCACCTTAAAAAGCCCCGTGCCGGGATCGTCGGCGCCGTAGGTGTGGCCGAACAGACTCTTGAAGCCCACGATCTCCATCCCGGTGCCATAGGTCCCCAGAAAGAAGCTGTTGTGCCGGTTCATCATCTGATACTCGGCATGGGTGGGCAGCAGGCCCAGTCCGTCGAACCGCAGCCCCTGATCCGACTGAACGTATTCCCCCAGCGCATCCAGAGCGTTGCCCGTCACCAGCATCCGCTGGCCGCCGTCCACACGGGCCGCCAGCTCCTCCCGATAGGGCGTCAGGGCCTTCACCATCAGCTCCAGTCCCTTCTCCGTGGCGGAGCCCATATATACCAGATCCACGCCGCCCTCCAAAAACGCCGGGCGGGACTTCAGATCCGTCTCCACCACCTCCAGCTCCGGGCAGCACTGGTGCAGATACCGGATGTTCATCAGATCGCCGCAGAGGTTCCCCACCTCCGGGAACAGGATCTCTACCTTCATGCCTGCGCCTCCTTCTCCGCACCGTCCTGTGCATGGCGGACGGCTTCCTCCTTCATGTGGTCATACACTTTATACGACAGGGCCAGAGAGTCCGTGCCATAGAGGATGTACACGTCATCGCCGGGGGTATAGCGCAGCAGCTCCGCCGCCCGGAACTCGTCCGGCTCACAGACGATGCGCTCCTCCGGCACCCCCGCCATCAGCAGCCGCAGCTTGTAGTCCCGGCACCGTGCGCCGGTACACACCAGCTGCACCACGCTGTCGTTGCGGAGATACTCGAAGTCCGCATCGAAGATCCAGCAGGTATTCTCCGACCAGTGGTGGGCATCTCCCAGACAGTTCATCATCAACAGCAGCTCCTTGGTGCCGGGCCGCTGGGCGATATACTGGAAAGTCCGGGACCCGGCCAGTGCGTTCTTCTCCTTGGACATCTGCCGCACCAGCTTCACGTCCCCCACCTGCTCCTCCATGTGCCGGGTGGCCACCACCGCCGCACGGCTCATGTAGCCGCTGATGGCCTCGTGGCTGTATCCCAGCTGCCGCAGCACGGCAATGACCGTCACCATGTTGTACAGGTTCGGCACACTGTCGGAGATCAGTCGATAGGGATGCTCCTCCCCGCACTCCCGCAGGGCCATAGTCCCCTTCTCCATGTCCACGTCCGTGGCCAGATAGTCGCTCTCCGGGGAGCGGAACCCGCAGTCCGGGCAGACGCACTTGCCGATATGGTGATACCGGCGGTAGACGTAGGTGAGCTTACCGCTGCACTTGGGGCAGATCCGCAGATCGTCGATGAGGTTCTCGCACCGGGTAGTATCTCCCGGCAGCCGGTCCACTCCGAAGTAGACCCGCCGGTTCTCCGGGGCCACTCCGCAGGTGATCAGATCGTCGGCATTAAGGATCATGGTCGCCGTCTGGGGGATACTCCGGGTCAGGATATCCGCAATGTAGCCGGGGTGTGCGTTTCGCATGATGGAGTCCCGTGTCAGATTGGTGACCACCACATAGTCCGGCTTCACATAGGGGAAGATGCGGACGCTGGCCCGCTCGTCCACCTCCAGCACCGCCATGTCATAGGGCTTGGCCCGCCCCAGCAGGTCGCAGCCCCGCAGCAGCGCCGTGGAGATGCCGGAGGTGATGTTGGAGCCGGAGCGGTTGCTGAGAACCTTCTTCCCGTCCGCCTCCAGAATATCCGTCAGCAGATTGCTGACGGTGGTCTTGCCGTTGGTGCCGGTGACGGCGATGATGGTGCCGGGCTTTCCCACATACCGCAGGAAATCCGGGCACAGCTTCAGCGCCAGCGAGCCGGGAAAGTCCGTACCGTTGTGCCGGGTGATCTTCAGCGCCGGAACCGACAGCTTCGCCAGCCACAGTGCCAGTAAAAATCGCAGTTTGCCCATTATCTTGTTTCCTCCTCCCGGAGCATGGCCATAGCCCGGCAGCTGCTGCCGTCGGCGTGCTCCCATTTCAGCGGCAGGGTCAGGAAGGTGAAGGTCTTGCCCACCAGCGCCTCCAGCCCTGTCAGATTTTCCGTATTGACCAGTCCCGCACCCAGCAGGATCATGTGATTGGGATAGTCCGTCGTATCGCAGGGGTCCAGCGAGATGCTGTCCTCCCCTACGCCCTTCAGGCCCAGCGACGCCACGTATTCCGCCGCCTCCGCCGTCAGGCACGGGAAGCCCTCATAGTACCGGGGCTGGCCCCAGTATCGGTCCCACCCGGTGCAAAACAGCAGGAACTCCGCCTCCCCCAGGGCCTCCTCCTGCCGCCGCAGCATAGGCAGCGTGATCTCCGCCGCTCCCCGGCAATCCAGCACGAAGCCCCGCCCGGCGAAGGTCTCCGCCGGGAAGTCGTCCAGCGTCCGTCCGTTTGGCAGCATATGGGCCGGAGCGTCCATATGGGTGCCGGTGTGGGAGTACATCTCCAGCAGCGTCTCCCGAAAGCCGTCCTTCTCCATGGTACAGGCCGCCGTCAGCCGGGGCGGCTCCGTACCGGGATACACCGGCATCTCCGGTGTGATGCAGTGGGTCAGATCCAGCATTTTCATGTGGCGTCCCCCCTCTCCGTCCGGGTGTGCAGCCAGATCATCAGGGCGGCGATGTCCGCCGGGGACACCCCGGAGATGCGGCTGGCCTGCCCCAGATCCAGAGGCCGCACCGCCGCCAGCTTCTCCCGTGCCTCCAGCCGCAGTCCCTGAATGTGGCTGTACTCCATATCCGGCGGCAGCCGGTGCTTTTCCAGCTGCCGCAGCTCCTCCACCTGCTTTTCCTGCCGGCGGATGTAGCCCTCATACTTCACAGAGATCTCCACCTGCTCCGCCACCTCCACCGGCAGCGCCGGGGCGCCGGGGTCGAAGGTCATCAGCTCCCGGTACGTCATCTGGGGCCGCCGCAGCAGGTCAATGAGCCGTGCGCCGTCGGTGACGGGGGCCGACCCCCGCTCCGCCAGCAGCCGGTTCAGTCCCTCGCTGCCGGGGATGCCCGTGCGCTCCAGCCTCCGGATCTCCCGGTCTACGGCCTCGTACTTCTCCCGCACCGCCTGCATCCGCTCCTCCGGCACCAGCCCCAGCCGGTAGCCGATGGGGGTCAGCCGCCGGTCGGCGTTGTCCTGCCGCAGCAGCAGCCGGTACTCCGACCGGCTGGTCATGATGCGGTACGGCTCCTGCGTACCCTTGGTCACCAGATCGTCGATGAGGGTGCCGATGTAGCTCTCGCTGCGCCGCAGGATCATAGGCTCCCGCCCCAGCAGCGCCAGCGCCGCATTGACCCCTGCCACAAAGCCCTGTACCGCCGCCTCCTCATAGCCGGAGGAGCCGTTGAACTGTCCGGCGCCGTACAGCCCCCGGACGGTCTTTACCTCCAGCGTGGGCCGCAGGGCCAGCGGGTCGATGCAGTCGTATTCGATGGCGTAGGCGGGCCGTGTCATCACGGCGTGCTCCAGTCCCGGCACGGTGTGCAGCATCTCCACCTGCACCTCCTCCGGCAGGGAGGAGGAAAAGCCCTGCAAATACAGCTCCTCCGTGTCAAGGCCCATAGGCTCCACAAACAGCTGGTGCCGGGGCTTGTCCGGGAAACGGACGATCTTCGTTTCGATGGAGGGGCAGTACCTCGGCCCCACCCCCTCGATGACCCCGGTGTAAATAGGGCTGCGATCCAGATTCTCCCGGATGATGCGGTGCGTCTCCTCATTGGTATAGGTGAGCCAGCACACCGCCCGGTTCTCCGGCGGCCGGGTGGTGGAAAAGCTGAAGGGTACCGGCACGTCGTCACCGGTCTGCACCTCCATGCGGTCAAAGTCCACCGTTCGGGCGTTGATCCGTGGGGGCGTCCCGGTCTTGAAGCGCCGCAGGGGCAGTCCCATAGCCGCCAGACAGTCCGCCAGCTCCCCGGAGGGGTGCAGGCCATCCGGCCCGGAGGACTCCACACATTCGCCCACGATGGTCCGGCCGTGAAGATACGTCCCGGAGCACAGGATCACGGCCCTTACGCCGTACACAGCCCCCGTCCGCAGCACCACCTGCCGAACGGAGCCGTCCTCCGTCCGCAGGGCCACCACCTCCCCCTGCCGCAGGGTCAGATGCTCCTGCCGCTCCAGCGTATGCTTCATCACCTGCTGGTACTTCCGGCGATCCGCCTGGGCCCGCAGGGAGTGGACGGCAGGCCCCTTCCCCCGGTTGAGCATCCGATACTGGATGCAGGCGGCGTCCGCCCCACGGGCCATCTCGCCCCCCAGAGCGTCCAGCTCCCGCACCAGATGTCCCTTCCCGGTGCCGCCGATGGCGGGGTTGCAGGGCATATTGCCCACGGCGTCCAGATTCATGGTGAGGCACACCGTCTCCAGCCCCATCCGGGCCGCCGCCAGCGCCGCCTCGATGCCGGCGTGTCCGGCGCCGATGACGGCGATATCAAATTGTCCGGCAAAAAATTCCTTCATCCCAGCGCCTCATTCACAGTGTAAGGTCAGCACCGCCACCTGCGGGTGGTTGAAGAGCCGGGGGATCCCCCCCAGCCCACGGGTCACAAAGACCTGCGCCTCGTGACCGTCGGTGCAGCGGTAAAAGCCGTTGGTAAAGCTGGGCAGCAGCTGCCCGCCCGCCCCCAGCAGGCCGTCGGTAAAGGGCAGCCGCCAGATGCCGCCGTGGCCGTGGCCCGACAGCACCAGATCCGCCCCCAACCGGCAGTATTCCCCGTCAAAGAGGTTGTTCCGGTGGGCCATCAGCAGCCAGAAGCCGTCGCCTGCCGCCTCCTTCACCTCACCGGCCACCTCCTCCGGGGACTTCTGGCCGGCATAGCCGTTGGGATCGTCGATGCCCGCCAACGTAATGGTGTCCCCGTTCCGCTCCAGCGGCACAAAGGTGTTGGAGAGGTACGTCACCCCCGTCTCCTCCAGCAGCTGCCGCATCTCCGGCATCCGCCCGGAGGCCCACTCGTGGTTGCCGGTGACGTAATAGACCGGGGCGATCTCCACCAGCCCCTCCAGCAGCGGCCGGAGGTATTCCGTGCCGCTCCACTCGTCCATCATGTCGCCGCACAGGCAGATGACGTCGGGCTTGGCCCCCCGCACAGCCTCCAACAGGCGGCTGTGCTGCCGTCCAAACCGCTTCCCGTGGAGATCCGACAGCACCACCAGCCGTCCGCCGTCCCAACCGGCGGGCAGTCTTGCGCCGGTGAAGGCGAATTCCTCCACTGACAGCACGCTGCTGCCCACCCAGATGGCAGCTCCCGCCGCCGCCAGCGCCATCAGCAGCAGATAGAGCTTTCCGTGTCTGCGTTTTCTCTCCGCCACCTGCGCCACCGCCTTTCTCCGTGGGGAGCAGCCCGCCGTCGGCAGGCCCGATAGAATATCGATCCATTAAAATATCAACCTATTATATAATGTACCCGCCCCAAAGGCAAGCCCCTTCTTTGTGCAGAATAGCAAAATTTACTGGTTAGTTTTTGGTATAAATGTAGAATTTGGTTCTTGTATTTTTCTCGCCGCCGGGGTATACTGTATCATAGAAAAGAGAAGAAAGGAGCGTGATAGCACAATGACCAACAAGTGGATCAAGGGCGATCTGGACGATATGATCTTCGCCGACTGCGATTGGCAGCCCAGCGAGCGGTAAGGCAGATCCCCGAACAAAGCGCCACGCCTGAGCGTGGATATTTTTTTTGCAGAAGCGCCGTCGGGCGCTTTATTTTTTTACCGCCCCGCTGCCGGTTCATTTTCCCGGTACGGTAGATAGCCCTATCGCCGGTTCATTTTTTCGATGCGATAGGCTCCCTGCCAGCGGTTTACCTCTCCCGGTGCGGGTGGTTTATCTTTTTCGATGCGGTGGGTGTATCGCACAGGTGCAGCCGCCGACCCTTCTGCCGGCTCGGCACTCCCTATGCAGCGCCTATACGGCATCTATATGACGGCGATCACTCCAACCGGATACAGCCGATGAATTTTTCCGCCGGTCGGCCCAATGATTTGTTAAATCTCTGACACTTAGCAAAGACTCATAGGTTTTCCGTCGCTTTCTGTCAAGTCCCCTCAGTGGGGACGGACAGGGGCGGCACGGGACAAAATGGGACGTTCGGCGGACGGAAAGCGGACGTCCAGCCGGGCCTGTCTCTTGTCCGATTTTGTCCAGTGGACAAGGTTTTGTCAGGATGCCGTACCCTCCCCCGGAGCATTCCGGCAGGAGGGTCTTTTTCTGCCCGTCACCACCAGCATGATGCACACTGTCAGCAGCACCGTCACAATGGCGATGGCGCAGTTCCGGAAAAATGCCTCCGGCAGGATCAGGATCACCGGATCGGTGACGGGGTCAAAGAGCCAGTTATCCTTGCCGGGGAAGAAAATGCTGTGGAACACCGTGAAGGCCCCATCAAAATTCAGTGCCGCCAGCAGGGCGATCAGCAGAAACAGCCCACCCAGCCCGCAGGCCGCCCAGAAGCCCGGTGTCCGGCCCCCTAACCGGGGCAGCCGCTGCCGCCGCAGGCGGCACACAACAGCCCCTGTCAGCAGCAGTCCCGCCGCCGCCACGAACACCCACACCACCAGCAGGAACAGCCCCCGCACGTCGGCAAAGTGGCCGGCGCCCTCCGCCGAGAAGGGCAGCACCCCGGCGGAAAAATCCGGCCTGCGGCCCATGCAGTAGTCCATGACGTCGCCGTAGGCCTCCGCCGCCTGTTGGCGGGTGAGACCGCTGGCCTCGCAGATCCCCAGAGGGCCGATCTGCGCCGTATAAAAGTCCCGCACCAGCAGCACCGGCAGGATGGAGCCGGTGAGCACCGCCAGAGCGATACAGGGGATGGCCAGCCATGACCACAGCTTTTTCGCTTCCTTCATGTCGTATTCCCCCTTCGCTTCGGAAAGCCGGACAGCACCAGCAGCACCTGTCCCGGCAGATAGAACAGCCACATCCCCACCTGCGCCGCCCCGGCAAGACCCGGCAGCAGCGACGGCTGGTTCCGCAGCCCCACGCATACGTCGCACAGCAGAAACAGCCACATCCCCGCCGCAAACAGTCTCTCGGAGCGCAGAGTCAGGGACTGGAAGGCATTCACCAGAAAATTCACGAAATACAGCGCCGCCAGTAGGTTCAGGACCGTTCCCATCCCCAGAGCGCTCAGCAGCGGCCAAGCCGCCGCCGCCAGCCCCGCCCGCAGCGCCCACAGGGTGCGGCCGCAGGCCCGCCGGATGCGGGCCAGATACAGCCCCTGCACCACGCAGAACAGGACGATGCCCATCCCATACCACCGATCCAGCAGCAGAAGGAAGGTATCCGCCGCCAGAGTAAAGGCCATGGCCCACGCCATCAGGCGGCTGCCGCCGTGCCGGGCCGACCACACCGCCGCCAGCAGGCACACCACGATGGTGAGGTATTTCACCCCGTCGCCGCCGGCGGAGAAGGCATCCAGTGCCAGAAACAGCAGGTACAGCGCCGTCTCCAGCCCCACGAAGCATTTTTTCACCGGGGCCATTTCCGTTGTTTCGTTTTTGCCTATCCGTTTCATGTACCCATCCTACGACCCATCCGTTTCACGTTTTCTTCCCATGCCGTGGCAGAATGGCGGTTCTCCATCGTCTCAGCGCCGCAGCGCCACAGGGCGGCGGCTTCGCAGGCGACAGCCTGTACCCGGCAGTCCCCTTCGGCACGGCAGCTCATTTCGGCACGGCTCACAGCGCCCACAGGCTCTCATCGCTGGCGGAGACGCACAGGGCGCCAGCCCCCAGCGCCGCCAGCACATCCGCCTTGTCCGACAGCAGACCCCCGGCGATCAATGGCACCGGCAGCTCCCGGCTCAGCCGGTGCAGCACCTTGCACAGTGTCCCCGGCAAAATCTCGATGACGTCGGGCATCCCGCCCTCCGTCTCCCGGCCCAGATTGCTGACGGCCTTGGAGTCGATGGCAAACACCCGCAGCACCGTCAGCAGACCCAGCTCCCGGCCACGGCGCAGCAGCATGGGGCGGGTGGAGATGATGCCGTCGGCCCCGCAGCGGTGCAGGAAGTCCACGGCAATTTCACGGGGAGCCAGCCCCGCCACCAGATCGGCGTGGACCACGGCGTATTTCCCCGCCTGATGCACCCGGTCAATGAGCCGGTCGATGTTCAAAATGTCCCCGCACAGCAGGAACACCACCCCCGCCGGTTGGGCCAGACACGCCTCCAGCCGTCCGGTATCCTTCACCGCCGGAAGCACCGGGTTCTGCTCCAGCACGCTCATCATGGGATGGCGCATGGCCGTCCCTCCTTTCCGCCGCCCACAGGGCAGGCCCATGACCCGCAGCGACCCATGGCCGCCCGCAAGATGCAAAAAAATCCTCTGTCCCTATGTTACCACGGGACAGAGGACTTTTTCAACGCTTAGCCGATGTTTTTTGTGGCCACCACAGCCACGCCGGTGCCGCACACGTCGGCAAGGACCACCTGACCGGCCTGCACCGGAGCGGGGACGGCGGCGGTGTGCAGCGCACGGGCCACCTCCAGCACCTTCTCCTTGGGTACCTCCCCCTGCGTCCGTACCGGCACCACCGGCAGCGGGCCGCCCAGCACCCGTACGGTGCCGGTGACGGTGCGCTCCGGGTGAACGCATTCCTTCCGGGCGTAGGCATCGCCACGGGGGCAGGTATTGCCGGTGACGGCAGTGACGACACCATCCTCCAGCGTGGCCCGCAGCTGGCAGCCCATGGGGCAGCCGATGCACGTCAGTTCACGGATGTTCATTTCGCTTCCCCCTCCTCGATCTGGAATGTAACGGTCCGAACGCTCTCCGGCAGCTCCTCCCGCCGCAGAGTGAACTGCTCCATCTCGCCGGGGGTCAGGATGCGCTTAGGTACCCGGCGCAGGAGCTTACCGTCGGTATAGACGCACAGGGCCGCCTTCTGATAGGGTTGCCCCACCCGGAAGCGCACGGTAACGCTGTCCGCCATATGGTGGGGGTCCAGCTGCTGGGGAACGGTATAACGGACACCGTCTTTTCCCTCCAGCTGGACGGTAGCCGTCTCACCCTGCCCGCCGAGGATATAGCGGGCGGCGTTTTCACCGGCCTTGGCCGCCTCCTGAGACACGAAGTCCACCAGGTCGTGGACGTGGAGTACGTTGCCGCAGGCGAACACGCCGGGCAGAGAGGTGGACAGGTCGTCGGACACCACCGGGCCGCCGGTGACGGAGTCCATCTGCACCCCGGCCTCCCGGCTCAGCTCGTTTTCCGGCAGCAGGCCCACCGACAGCAGCAGCGTATCACAGGGGATGCGCCGCTCCGTGCCGGGGATGGGACGGCGGCTGCCGTCCACCTGCGCCAGCGTCACCGCCTCCAGCCGCTCCCGCCCGTGGATATCCACCACGGTGGTGGAGAGGTAGAGGGGGATATGGAAGTCCTCCAGACACTGGACGATGTTCCGCTTCAGGCCGCCGGAGTAGGGCATGACCTCCGCCACGGCGTGGACACGGGCGCCCTCCAGCGTCATGCGGCGAGCCATGATGAGGCCGATATCGCCGCTGCCCAGGATCACCACGTCCCGGCCGGGCATGAGGCCCTCCACGTTCACCAGACGCTGGGCCGCACCGGCGGAATAGATGCCCGCAGGGCGGGTGCCGGGGATATTCAGCGCACCACGGGGGCGCTCCCGGCAGCCCATGGCCAGAATGACGGCCTGCGCCTGAATCTGCACGAGGCCCGTCTCCCGGCCGGTGACGGTCAGCACCCGGTCCGGGGACAGGTTCAGCACCATGGCACCAGACAAACAGGGGATGTTCAGCTCCCGGAACTGGCGTACATACTCTCCGGCGTACTCCGGGCCGGTGAGCTCCCGGCCGAAGGTATGCAGGCCAAAGCCTGCATGGATACATTGATTCAGAATACCGCCCAGTTCCCGATCCCGCTCGATGAGGAGGATATCCTCCACCCCGGCTTTCCGGGCGGCAATGGCGGCGGACAGGCCCGCCGGGCCTCCGCCGATGATGGCAAGCTGCACCTGCTTCATGCCTGCACCTCCTTCGTCTCGCCGGTCAGCAGAAGGCTCCCGCCGCCGGATTTGGTCAGCTGCGTCTGGGGAACTCCCAGCTCCTCGGACAGCAGCTCCATGACACGGGGGGCGCAGAAGCCTCCCTGACACCGGCCCATACCGGCCCGGACCCGGCGCTTGACGCCGTCCAGAGAACGGGCGCCGGGACTGCGGCGGATGGCGTCCCGGATCTCCCCCTCGCTGATCTGCTCACAGCGGCAGAGAATATTGCCGTAGGCGGGGTCCCGCTCCACCAGCGCCTGTCGCTCCGACAGCGGCAGCTCCCGCACGTGGACGATATCCCGGCGCTGAGCGATGAAATCAGGCTTTTCCGCAAGGCCCAGCTTTTCCGCCACCAGTCCCGCCACATACACGCCGATGGCCGGGGCGGAGGACAGACCGGGGGACTCGATGCCGATGGCCTCGAAGAAGTTCTCGCTGCTCTCCCGGATATAGAAGTCGTCGCTGCCGCCCTCCAGATGGGCCCGCAGGCCGGCGAAGCTGGTAATGACATCCCGCATGGGCAGGTTCGGCACGCTGCGGCCCGCCGTGGCGATGGCGTAATCCAGCCCCGTCTGGGTGGTAGCAGTGTCGTCCCGGTCCTGCTGATCCGTGGCAGTGGGGCCGAGGAGGAGGTTTCCGTGGACAGTGGGGGTCACCAGCACACCCTTGCCCATGGCACCGGGCAGCTGAAAGACGGTATGGCTCACCAGACCGCCGTCCTTCCGATCCAGCAGGCAGTATTCGCCCCGGCGGGGGGTGATGCGCAGAGGATCGGCGCACAGCTGGTTATGGAGCACGTCGCCCCATACGCCGGCGGCGTTGACCACGGCACGACTCTCCAACGGGCCGCAGCCGGTCTCCACCACGAAGTGGTCCCCCTCCCGGCGGATATGCTGCACCTGCGTATCGAAGCGGAACTCCGTGCCGTTGGCGGCGGCGTTTTCCGCCAGAGCAATGGTCAGGCCGAAGGGGCAGAGAATGGCGCTGGTGGGGGCATACAGGGCCGCCACCGCCTGTTGGGACAGGGCGGGCTCCATCCGGTGCAGGGCCTCTCCCTCCACGATCTCCAGCCCCTCCACGCCGTTGGCAAGGCCCCGCTGATAGAGGGCCTGCAGCTTCTCACGGTCCGCCGGATCCAGACACAGCACCAGCGCTCCGCACCGGCGATAGGGGAAGTCCAGCTGACGGGACAGGGCCTCCATCATGCGGCTGCCCTCCACGTTGAAGCGGGCCTTCCGGGTGCCGGGCTCGGCGTCGAAGCCGGCGTGGACAATGGCGGAATTGGCCTTGCTGGTGCCGGTGCAGACGTCCTCATTGCGCTCCACCACACAGACGCGGCCGCTGCGGCGGCTCAACTCCCGTGCGATGGCGCAGCCAATGACGCCGCCGCCGATGACCAGTACATCATACATGATCCATCTCTCCTTTCTAAAACAAAAAAGCCACGCAAAAGCGCCCGGCGTCTCCTCCGGGCAATTCTGCATGGCTCAGCATCTCACTGCATGACTGATTCTTCAATTATATTATATTATAGCAGACGGTCTCCGGTTTTGTCAACCGGTCCCGAAAAAAGTCTTTTCCGGCGTTTTCTCTGTTCTTAACAGGTTTTTAGCGAAATCTTAACGTGAAGTATGGTATAATCAGGTCAGAAAAACCTGAGGGTCGGGAGGTAGCAGGGATTTGAAGAAACCGCACATCCAATGGCCGGAGCAGTGGCTGCGCCGAAAGCGTATCCCCTCCATTGGCTTTTCCTACTCCGGCAAGGACTTTATCATCTCCATGAGCCTGTACACCCTGTCGGTGGTGCTGTGCCTGATCCTGCGGGGAGCCAGCCAGGACGGCGACACCGGGTATGTGTACATGATTTTTCTGTTGGACGTGTTTTTGACGGCGCTGCTGACGGAGGGCTTCTTCTTCAGCCTCATCATCTCCATCTTCGCCGTGCTCAGCGTGGACTACATCTTCACCCCGCCCTACTGGAACGTCAGCTTCACTCTGTCGGGATTCCCGTTGACCTTTCTGGTGACCATGACCATTTCCGTTGTGACCGGCATCGTTACCAGCCGGGCCAAGCAGATGGATGAGGTGCGGCGGGAGGCGGAGCTGGAGCGGATGCACGGCAACCTCCTGCGGGCGGTGTCCCACGACATCCGCACGCCGTTGACGGGCATCGTGGGGGCCACTAATGTGCTGCTGGAGCAGGAGAATACCCTGACGACGGAGCAGCGCCATGAGCTGATCCGCAACGCCAACGAGGAGGCCCAGTGGCTGATCCGCATCGTGGAGAATCTGCTGAGCATCACCCGCATGGGCGGTGACGAGGCCAAGGTCAACAAGACGCCGGAGGCCGCCGAGGAGATCATCGAGGGGGCGGTGGGCAAGTTTACCCGCCGATGGGGAACGGACATCCCGGTGGAGGTACGTCTGCCGGAGGAGTTTCTGCTGGTACCCATGGACCCGCTGCTGATGGAGCAGGTGCTGACCAATCTCATGGAAAACGCCGTGCTCCACGGTAAGACCACCCGGCACATCACTGTGACCCTGTGCCGCAGCGGAGACTGGGCCCGGTTCATCGTGGAGGACGACGGACAGGGCATCGCCCCGGACCGGCTGGGGCATCTCTTTGACGGCAGCCTACAGGGGCAGCAGGGAGATCGGGGCCGCAGCATGGGCATCGGCCTGTCCGTTTGCCGGACGGTGGTGCGGGCCCATGGCGGCCACATCAGAGGCGAAAACAGGACGGAGGGCGGCGCACGGTTCACCGTGGAGCTGCCTTTGGATAAAGAAATTCAACAGGAGGTAGACAGCTATGAAGATCAAGGATAAGGTTTTGATCGTGGAGGATGAGCAGAGCATCAGCAGCTTCATCTCTATGATCCTCACGGCCAACGGCTACGACACCATCATCGTCAACACCGGCGAAGAGGCGCTGACCATGATCTCCTCCCACTGTCCGGACCTCATCGTGCTGGATCTGGGGCTGCCGGATATGGACGGCCTGGAGGTGCTGCGCTCCGTGCGGAAGTGGTCCAGTCTGCCCATTGTGGTGGTTTCCGCCCGGAACCACGAGCGAGACAAGGTGGAGGCGCTGGACTACGGTGCCGACGACTATCTGGTCAAGCCCTTCGGCACCTCCGAGCTGCTGGCCCGCATCCGCACCGCCATCCGCCACACCCGCACCTCCCTCTCTAACCCGGAGATCGCCCAGTCCGGGCGCTTTACCACCGGCGATCTGGTCATCGACTATGACAAGCATCAGGTGCTGATCCACGGGGAAAACGCCCGGCTCACCGCCAACGAGTATCGGATCGTGTCCCTGCTGGGCAAATACGCCGGAAAGGTGCTGACCTACGACTTCATCATCAAGGAGCTGTGGGGTCCCAAGGCCAAAAACGACAACCAGATCCTGCGGGTGAATATGGCCAATATCCGCCGCAAGATCGAGGAAAATCCCGGCCAGCCCAAGTACATCTTCACGGAGGTAGGCGTGGGCTACCGGATGCGTGAGGGCGACTGAGTCCCCGGCGCCGCTTGAAATGTGCTCTCTTTCCCTCTCTTTGCCGCCCCGGCTGCGTCATGCGCCGGGGCGGTGTGTTTTTGTGCTGCTTTGGCCTGCGGCGGGGGATGTTTTTGCAGTTGCTTATTTTATTGCCTCCGGCGGCATACCTTTGGGGAAGTAATCTTATTTTGTCTCCGACGGGTAACTTTCTTTCAATAGCGAAAGAAAGTCACCAAAGAACGCCAGCAGAAACCGATGGTTTCTGCACTTCCTTCTCGTTTGCAAGAGCTGTGGTCTAAGTCCCGTCGAAAAAGGGAATTGATCTGCTTCTGCTCACGCTGCCGCTACCCGGTCAGTTGAAGAAGCTTACTGTTCTACCGGGGGAGTCCGTACTCCCAGCAGTAAATGAAATATTTTCTTCACCTGAGCGGGAGCGGCAGCGGGTCTGTTGCTGATTCAATTCCCTTGGCGGTCCCATAACAAGCAAGCCTCTTGAAGGTAAAGGAAGTCCAGAAACCATCGGTTTCTGGCGGCATTTTTTCATACTTTTTGCTGCTGTTGGCAAAAAGTATGCCGTCGGAGACACGTTCCTTGCGCAAAGCACCATTGTTGACAAAAAGTATGCCGTCGGAGCTGAAAGCGTGCAGATCATCATGGAAGATGCGGCCTTTGCCTGCTGCACACTGCGGGCGCACAGATTTCCGTTATATCGTCTTTTATAGGAGAACAAAAAGCTGTTTCGACCAAACGGCAGCTCCCTGTTCCTGCGGGGTATCATGACTGCTCCGCCGGGTTTGGGACAGTCCTTCTCCCATGCTGTTATCGCTGTTTCGTTTATTCTGCATTATAGAACTACGCGTGGTATTTCAGCATTTTGCCGGTTAAGGGCCTTAATTTTCTTTCCATTGTATACAATCATTGCATTTTTTACCAGTCAGCGTGTAAAGTATCCACCATATCGTGAATATTTCTTGTGAAAAAAACCAAAAGGCCAGTTCACAATTTGTTAAAAAGAGGGAAAAGCACGCTAAGAACTTGACAATAGTCCGTTAGGACGAGTAAGATAGGGATACCAAATTTGAGGAGGTAAATCACCTAATGGAAAAGAAAGGCACCAAGATAGCGTATTTTGTTGCGCTGGCGGTGGTCGTAGTCGCTCTGGTCATTGCCAAGGTCACCAATGATGGCTCTGGCTTTGTAGGTACCGGCTGGGCCCTGTTCCCCCCTGTTGTCGCAATCGCACTGGCCCTCATCAGCAAGGAAGTGTATTCTTCCCTGTTTCTGGGCTGCGTGGCAGCCGCCCTGCTGCTGGCCAACTTCCAGCCCTGGCAGATGGTCGTGAACTTCATCGGCGCCGGTGAGGGCGTCGGCATGATCAACGCCATCGACATCTCCATCCTGATCTTCCTGGTCATCCTGGGTATCATGGTGGACCTGATGAACAAGGCCGGCGGTTCCGCTGCCTTCGGCCGCTGGGCCAAGAAGGCCGTGAAGACCCGCTCCGGCGCACAGCTGCTGACCATGCTGCTGGGCGTGCTGATCTTCATCGATGACTATTTCAACTGCCTGACCGTGGGCGCCGTGATGCGTCCCGTGACGGAGAGCCACAAGATCTCCCGCGCCAAGCTGGCCTACGTCATTGATGCCACCGCCGCTCCCGTCTGTATGCTGGCTCCCGTGTCCTCTTGGGCCGCTGCCGTTGCATCCTACGTGCCCGATGGCTTCCCCGGCTCCCGTATCAGCATGTTCCTGAGCCAGATCCCCTTCAACTACTACTGCATCCTGACGCTGGTGATGGTCATCGTCACCTCCGTGCTGAACATTGACTACGGTCCCATGCTGACCCATGAGTACAATGCTCAGGTCAAGGACGATCTGTTCACCACCCCCGAGCGTCCCTTCGCCGGTGCTGATGATTACGAGGAAGGCGAGAAGCACTCCTCCGTGCTGGATCTGCTGGTTCCCGTGATCGTTCTGATCGCCCTGTGCATCGTTGGTCTGATCTGGACCGGCGGTATGTGGGACACCGAGAGCGAGAACTACGGCAACTTCATCATGTCCTTCTCCGACGCCACCGCCGGTACCGGCCTGTGCTTGGGCTCCATCATCGCCATTGTGTTCACCTTCGTGTACTACTGGTGCCGTGGCCTGATCGGCTTCAACAAGTCCATGGAAGCCATTCCCAACGGCTTCATCCAGATGATCTCCCCCATCCTGATCCTCTGCTTCGCCTGGACCCTGTGCGGCCTGTGCCGTGACAATGGTCTGCAGGTGGGTTCCTTCGTGGAGGGCGTCATGGCCAACACCGGCAGCCTTGCTAAGTTCCTGCCCGCCGTGATCTTCATCGTGGCCTGCTTCATCGGCTTCGCCACCGGTACCTCTTGGGGTACCATCGGCATCATGGTCCCGCTGGTCTGCGCTGTGTTCAACTGGGATACCCAGATGACCCTGCTGTCCGTGGGTCTGGCTGCTTCCTGCGCCGGCGGCGTGTGCGGCGACCACCTGTCCCCCATCTCCGATACCACCATCATGGCTTCTGCCGGCGCCCACTGCTTCCACCTGAACCACGTGGCCACCCAGATCCCCTACGGTATCACCGTGGCTGCCGTTTCCTTCGTCAGCTTCATCATTGCCGGTATCGTCCAGAGCGCTGTGGTCTGCATGATCATCGCTATCGTTCTGATGATCGCCACCCTGCTGGTCATCAAGGCTATCACCGCCAAGAAGCACGCAGGTATCTTTGCCGAAATGGCCGAGGCCGACAAGGCGCTCTACAGCAAGTAAGAATATCGTTCCTTTGAGGTTGGTCTGAACCGATCCTACATCGTGAGGGCGCAGCGAAAGCTGCGCCCTCATTTTTTCTATTGAATATAGGACAGGGCTTTCTCTAAGGGGGTGGCGCAGCGGGAGTTACGCCACTCCCTTTTTTGAGGGGCTTGCGGCCTGCGGAAGCGCCTACACACTTCGAGAGGGCAGCGTGCAGGGAGCTGTCCGCCGCGAGACGGACAGAATGGGTCTGCAACGCAAATATGCGATATTTCGATTTCCATTTTTGTCAGGGCAGCTGCTAGAAAAGGAAAAAGGCGCAAAAAGTGCGTTAATTTTGCGTTAAGAGATTTTTAAATATTAGCACGATTTTTATATGTTTTCCGTAAATAGACCGCAAAATCCTATTAAGAAAGTGAGAATCAGCGCAATTTTCAGAGGAACGTCCAAAAGATTGATTCATAATTTGTTCAAAATTCAGGCCGGAAGCGGTTTCTGGAATCTTGACAATACCTCCAAAAACCGCTACCATAAAGTCACCAAATTTGAGGAGGTAAATCACCTAATGGAAAAGAAAGGCACTCGTATAGCGTATTTTATTGCGCTGGCGATCGTTGTGATCGCACTGGTCATCGCCAAGGTGGCCAATGACGGTTCCGGCTTCGTAGCCACCGGTTGGGCGTTGTTCCCCCCCATCGTGGCTATTGCGCTGGCCCTCATCAGTAAGGAAGTGTACTCTTCCCTGTTCCTGGGCTGCGTGGTAGGCGCCCTGCTGCTGGCCAACTTCCAGCCCTGGCAGATGGTCGTGAATTTCATCGGCGCCGGTGAGGGCGTCGGCATGATCAACGCCATCGACATCTCCATCCTGATCTTCCTGGTCATCCTGGGTATCATGGTGGACCTGATGAACAAGGCCGGCGGTTCCGCTGCCTTCGGCCGCTGGGCCAAGAAGGCCGTGAAGACCCGCTCCGGCGCACAGCTGCTGACCATGCTGCTGGGCGTGCTGATCTTCATCGATGACTATTTCAACTGCCTGACCGTGGGCGCCGTGATGCGTCCCGTGACGGAGAGCCACAAGATCTCCCGCGCCAAGCTGGCCTACGTCATTGATGCCACCGCCGCTCCCGTCTGTATGCTGGCTCCCGTGTCCTCTTGGGCCGCTGCCGTTGCATCCTACGTGCCCGATGGCTTCCCCGGCTCCCGTATCAGCATGTTCCTGAGCCAGATCCCCTTCAACTACTACTGCATCCTGACGCTGGTGATGGTCATCGTCACCTCCGTGCTGAACATTGACTACGGTCCCATGCTGACCCATGAGTACAATGCTCAGGTCAAGGACGATCTGTTCACCACCCCCGAGCGTCCCTTCGCCGGTGCTGATGATTACGAGGAAGGCGAGAAGCACTCCTCCGTGCTGGATCTGCTGGTTCCCGTGATCGTTCTGATCGCCCTGTGCATCGTTGGTCTGATCTGGACCGGCGGTATGTGGGACACCGAGAGCGAGAACTACGGCAACTTCATCATGTCCTTCTCCGACGCCACCGCCGGTACCGGCCTGTGCTTGGGCTCCATCATCGCCATTGTGTTCACCTTCGTGTACTACTGGTGCCGTGGCCTGATCGGCTTCAACAAGTCCATGGAAGCCATTCCCAACGGCTTCATCCAGATGATCTCCCCCATCCTGATCCTCTGCTTCGCCTGGACCCTGTGCGGCCTGTGCCGTGACAATGGTCTGCAGGTGGGTTCCTTCGTGGAGGGCGTCATGGCCAACACCGGCAGCCTTGCTAAGTTCCTGCCCGCCGTGATCTTCATCGTGGCCTGCTTCATCGGCTTCGCCACCGGTACCTCTTGGGGTACCATCGGCATCATGGTCCCGCTGGTCTGCGCTGTGTTCAACTGGGATACCCAGATGACCCTGCTGTCCGTGGGTCTGGCTGCTTCCTGCGCCGGCGGCGTGTGCGGCGACCACCTGTCCCCCATCTCCGATACCACCATCATGGCTTCTGCCGGCGCCCACTGCTTCCACCTGAACCACGTGGCGACGCAGCTGCCCTATGGTATCACCGTGGCCGCCGTTTCCTTCGTCAGCTTCATCATTGCCGGTCTGGTCCAGAGCGCTGTGGTCTGCATGATCATCGCCATCGTGCTGATGGTCGCTACTCTGCTGGTCATCAAGGCCGTCACCGCCAAGAAGCACGCCGGCGTCTTTGCCGAAATGGCCGAGGCCGACAAGGTGCTCTATCAGAAGTAAGCGATCGTCTTTCCCATACAGGGTATGCCCCCGGCTCAGCCGGGGGCATATTTTTGTATTCCGAAAGCCTGAGCTCTCGCCCCGGTTTTGAAATTTTTCCCTGCTTCTTCTTTCGTCCTCCGCAGAGCCGAGGAAGCCGCCCAAAAGTGGTTTGACACCTCTCTCCGGGGCAGGAATGCTGCCCCACTCCGAAAGAGACCACACAGCGGCTCACAGGGGCGGACATATGGTCTCTGTGCTCTGTACCGACAGCTTTTTCTGCACTCGCTGACGCTCCAGTTCGGTGAGGATGATGATCTTGCAGTCCAGCCGGTTGCTGCGTACGAATTCCGCCACTTCAAAGCCGGAGCTGCCCCGCAGCATGATATCCAGCAGGATCAGATCCGGACACAGCTGGCTGATGGCCGCAATGGCGGCGCTGCACGTGGCGGCGCTGCGAATATGCTCCGGCGGCGTCACCGTCTCCAGCAGCTGCGTCAGCTCCTGCCGCTCGGTATATTCATCCTCTACCACAAGAATGTCGATGGCCATTTATGCTTCCTCCTGTTTTTTCAGGGGACACGTCAGAACGATCCGGGTACCGCTGCCCAATGCGCTCTGTATGTCCACCTCCGCCTCCGGCCCGAAAAACAGCTTCAGCCGTTCCGTCACGTTCTGTACGCCGGAGCCTCCGGCCTGATGATCCCGGAGCTTTTTCAGCACCTCCTCCGGGATACCGGCGCCGTTATCACTGACGGAGATCACCAGCTTTCCGTCCTCTGCGGTGGCCGACACCTTCACGTGCAGCGGGTGTTCATCCTCCCCGGCCCCGTGCAGGATGGCATTTTCCACCAGCGGCTGGATGGTCAGCACCGGGATCATCAGCTGCCCGCAGGCGGAAACGTCCCCCACCTCGAAGGAAAAGCCAGGCCCCAACCGCTGGCTCTGCAGGGTCAGATACTGCCGGGCGCACTGCATCTCCTCCGCCAGCGTGCAGATGGAGTCCTTGTAGTAGTACGCCCGCCGCAGCAGATCCGCCAGATCGCAGATGAGATCCGCCGTCTGGGGCGCACCCTCCCGATAGGCCGTCCTCATCAGCAGGTTCAGGGTGTTAAACAGAAAGTGCGGACTGATCTGGGACTGCAAAAACTTAAATTCACTGGCGTGCAGCGTCCGCTCCAGCGCCAGCTTCTTCTCCACCTGACGGGCGTATTCCCGCCGGGTCTCCAGCTCCGCCTCGGAGGTGGCCACATACCCGGCAAAGACCTGCAGCATCTGCATCCTGGCATCCAGCTCTTCCGCAGAGAGCACCCGCAGCGTCCCCGCCAGCGCCACCATTTCGTCGTAATCCAGCTCCAGCTCCTGACAGTGCCGGCGCAGTGTGCTGTAAAACGCCTCCTCGGTATCCCGTGTGAGGAACTGCCCGTATGTCAGGCTGAGCCCTCTGGCCTCCGGCAGCGGCACCGGCACGGAGATCACGCTGATGCCCATGTGACACTGGGACACCGTACACCGCTGCTCGGCGTCCAGCCCGAAGCTGTGGTTGCAGGCCAGACAGTGCTGAGCGCCCTTTTCGCTGCTGATGACCCTGCGGCAGAAGCCGGTAAACACGTCCAGCCGCAGCGGCCCCTGATAGTGTCCCTCCTGATCGATAAAGGACACGCTCTGCCCCGTCACATTGGAAAATGTGCGGTCCATCTGCTGTAATAATTGATTCAGCGCATGGCCTGTTACCGCCATTTTGCTCCCTCCTCCGTCATCGGCTCCCAGACCCTACCCGGAAGCGCTTTCCAAAAGGGGACTTGCCAAAACAAATGGCCTATGCTATAATCGTCCCCGACATTTGGCAGTCATCACTGCTATATACCAGAAAGGAGATCCTCCCATGAAAAAAGCTATTTCCACCAACGGCGCTCCTGCCGCCATCGGCCCCTATTCTCAGGCCATCGACTGCGGCGAATTTGTATTCACCAGTGGCCAGCTCGGTCTGGACCCCGCCACCGGTAAATTGGCAGACGGCGGCGTACAGGCTCAGGCCACGCAGGCTATGAAAAATATTCAGGCGGTTCTGACCGCAGCCGGACTGACTCTGGATAACGTGGTCAAAACCACCGTTCTCCTCACGAATATCGCTGATTTCGCCGCCGTTAACGAGGTCTACGCCTCCTTCTTTGAGGGAACTACCTACCCCGCACGCTGCGCCTATCAGGTGAGCGCACTGCCCGCCGGGGGGCTGGTGGAAATCGAGACCATCTGCCAGAAGTAATTGCAACCACCTGCCTGCATTATACCTTCATTCCGACTTTTCTGTCAACGAAAAACTCCGGACGGATCGCTCATCTGACCCGGCTCTCCGCCCCATGTACAGGAACGTTTTCCCCTGTTCACTTCTGGAAAATCTTGGATATTCCTCTGCATTGGCCCGGAGATTTTCCCGCTTTATCCCAAGCCTTTGGCCCCCGACTCAGCCGGGGGCCTTTTCTTATCTACACAGCCATGCACAAGAGGGACGGTCCTTACGGACCGTCCCTCTTGCTTACAGGAAAGATATCGAGAGATATCGGGAAAAGCGGGATATCAGTTTTCCTTCTTGCGCCGCAGCATCAGACCGGCACCCAGAGCGCACACCAGCATACCGCTCACCCACAGCACCAGCTGACTCTCATCGCCGGTGGCGGGGGTATCGGGTGTGGTGGGCTTCTCCGGCTGCTGGGGCTTGCCGGGCTCCACGGGAGTGGTAGGCTCCTCAGCGCCGCAGCGGCTGCACTTGCCATCCTTGTAGTCGTGGCCCAGAGCGGGAATCACCTCGCCCTGCTTCACCGTGACGCCGCAGACCTTGCAGACCTCGTCGCCGGTGTAGCCGTCCTCGGTGCAGGTGGCATCCTTGGCACCCACCAGCTCCGTGTCGTGACTGGTAGCGGGCAGGGTCTCCGTCTTGGTATCGGTATACTCCTTGCCCTCGAAGGTGACCTTGGCGGTGTAGGTGCGAACGCCGTCGGCCTTGCAGGTGGCGGGCGTGGTGACAGCGCTGGTCACCTCTGCCGTGACGTTTTTCACATGGGAAGTATCATTACCGCAAGTAAAGGTGGCAGAAGCGGTGAAATCATCGTTCCACTTCCACACAGGCTCGCCATAGGCGTGGCCGGTGGCGGGGATGGTCAGCTTCTCCAGCGTTGTCTCGGTCTTGCCCCCGGCATCGCTGAACAGCTTGCCGCAGACGTCGCACTTCCAGTGAGCGGAGGTGCCGGCGGTCTCGCAGGTGGCAGGCACTGCCTCCACGGCGGTCAGGGTGTGACCCTTGGCGGGGACAGGCTCGGTCTTGGTATCGGTGTACTCCTTGTCCTCAAAGGTGACCTTGGCGGTGTAGGTCCGCACGCCGTCGGCCTTGCAGGTGGCCTCGGTGGTCACCTCATTGGTGACGGTTGCGTTCACCGTCTCCACATGGGAAGCATCATTCGCGCAGGTGAAGGTGGCGGTGGCCTTGAAACCATCCGTCCAGCTCCACACAGGCTCACCGTAGGCGTGGCCGGTGGCGGGCAGGGTCTCCGTCTTGGTATCGGTGTAGTCCTTACCATCGAAGGTGACCTTGGCGGTGTAGGTGCGAACGCCGGTCGACTCGCAGGTGGCCTCGGTGGTCACCTCATTGGTGACGGTTGCGTTCACCGTCTTCACATGGGAAGTATCATTGCCACAAGTGAAGGTGGCAGAAGCGGTGAAATCATCGTTCCACTTCCACACCGGGGCGCCATAGGCATGACCGGTGGCGGGGATGACCTCCGTCTTGGTATCGGTGTACTCCTTGCCCTCGAAGGTGACCTTGGCGGTGTAGGTGCGAACGCCGTCGGCCTCGCAGGTGGCCGCAGTGGTCACCTCGTTGGTAACAGCAGCGTTCACCGTCTCCACATGGGAGGTATCATTGCCGCAGGTGAAGGTGGCAGTGGCCTTGAAATCATCGTTCCACTTCCACACAGGCTCGCCATAGGCGTGGCCGGTGGCGGGGATGACCTCGGTCTTGGTGTCGGTATACTCCTCACCCTCGAAGGTGACCTTAGCGGTGTAGGTGCGAACGCCGTCCGTCTCGCAGGTGGCCTCGGTGGTCACCTCATTGGTGACGGTTGCGTTCACCGTCTTCACATGGGAGGTATCATTGCCGCAAGTAAAGGTGGCAGAAGCGGTGAAATCATCGTTCCACTTCCACACAGGCTCACCGTAGGCGTGACTGGTGGCGGGCAGGGTCTCCGTCTTGGTATCGGTGTAGTCCTTACCATCAAAGGTGACCTTGGCGGTGTAGGTGCGGGTGCCGGTCGACTCGCAGGTGGCCTCGGTGGTCACCTCGTTGGTGACGGTTGCGTTCACCGTCTCCACATGGGTGGCGTCGTTGGCGCAAGTGAAGGTGGCAGTGGCCTTGAAACCATCCGTCCACTTCCACACCGGGGTGCCATAGGCATGACCGGTGGCCGCAATGGTCTCGGTCTTGCTGGAGGTATACTCCTTGCCCTCGAAGGTGACCTTAGCGGTATAGGTGCGGACGCCGGTGGTCTCGCAAGCGGCGGGCGTGGTGACAGCGCTGCTCACCTCTGCCGTGACGTTTTTCACATGGGTGGTATCGTTGGTGCAGGTGAAGGTGGCAGTGGCCTTGAAATCATCCGTCCACTTCCACACCGGGGCGCCATAGGCATGACCGGTGGCGGGGATGGTCAGCTTCTCCAGCGTTGTCTCGGTCCTGCCCTCGGCATCGCTGAACAGCTTGCCGCAGACGGAGCACTTCCAGTGAGCCTTCACACCGGCGGTCTCGCAGGTGGCAGGCACCTCTGCCACAGCGGTCAGGGTGTGGCCCTTGGCGGGGATAGGCTCCGTCTTGGTGTCGGTGTAGTCCTTGCCCTCAAAGGTGACCTTAGCGGTATAGGTACGCAGGCCCTCCTTATCACAGGTGGGCTCGGTGGTCACTTCGTCGGTGACGGTGGCAGGCACCGTCTGGGTATGGCCGTCGTCATCCGTGCAGGTAAAGACGGCGGAGGCGGTGAAGTCATTGTTCCAGCTCCAGGTGGGCTCGCCATAGTTGTGGTGCTCCTCCACGGTGATGGTCACGCTGGTGGTGGGGATCTCCCACTCCACGCCGGCCTTGCCGTCCTTATCCTGATACTGCTGCCACTTGGCGGTCTGATTCTTCAGATTTTCGGGCAGGTTCTCCAGCTTGTCCTTCACCAGCTGCTCCAGATTGATGCCGATGGTGATCTCGGTGTCATCCGTGGTCAGGGGATCCGTGGTGTACTTGAGGTAGTCGGACACGTCCTTGGTGGCACCGTTGGCATAATGGGCGGTGACCTTCAGGCCCTTGGCATCAAAGGTATCGTCCTTGCTGTAGGTGGTGCGGTCCGGCTGCTGGGTGACCTCCAGCTCCGTGATACGGCTGCTCAGCCGCATCAGCTGGGCGGAGTCGTTCTTGAAGTAGATGTTGCCCTCTTCGTCCACAATGGGGCTGCAGATGGCGTACTGCGCCTGCGCACCGTCAGGGGTAAACAGCACATAGCCCGTCTCGATGGTGTGCTCCTCGCCGTTTTTACTGTAGGTCTCCATGGTGGTGTAGCTGTGATCCACCTCCGTCATGCCGGGCATATCCCGGATGACCCGCAGCTTACCGGGGGTGAAGTTGTCGATGAAGTAGATGTAGTTATAGCCGTCCTTATCCTGATAGGCCGTGGTCAGCAGACCGCTGGTCTGAGGATAGCCCATGGTGGGCACGGAGTAGGCGATGGAGAAGGTGGACAGGTCCACCACCGTGATGTTGTGGCCGGAATAGGCAGTGAACTGGCTGGTACCGGACACGCCGATGTAAGCACGGCCGTTGGCGATCACGGGGGTGGAGGTACTCATGGGAGGCGCAGAGGCACTGTCGGCGCCATTATCCAGATGCAGGCGACGCAGAGAACCCTTGGTAAAAGTGCCGTCAGCGTTGACCTTCACCTGATACAGGTCGCCGCCCTTGGAGGTGAAGTAATAGGCCTCGGTCTCCGTATCGTAGCAGACGCTGCTGCGGAGGTCGCCTACGTTGGTGGCCTGCAGGCTGTCAATGAGCTTGCCGGTCTTGGGGTTCAGAGACAGAATGGAGCCGTAGCCCGTGGTATAGCCATTCTCTCCGTCATCGGTGGTCACCAGCACGAAGTCGCTGTTGACGTAAGCACCGGCCCAATAGAAGCCGTTGTGGGTATAGGTCCAGGTGGGGAGCTTGGCCTCGTTGGTCTTGGTGGCATCCTCATCGGTGACAGAGAGGCAGGCGAAGTTGGCCTGCTTGGTCTCGCTGTTCCAGAAGCCCGTGTAGATATAGCCGTCTGCATAGGCGATGGGGCAGTTGGGCTGGCCGCCCAGCGCATCCCGATAGACCCAAAGGGACTCCAGCGTCTCGGCGTTGAAGGCCTGCACCCGGCCATTGGCAAGACCGATAAAGATCATGCCCTCGGCGTAGGTGGCGGAGTTGATGGCAAAGGAGGAGCCGCCTACCATGGTGCCGGTCTTGAGGATCAGGCCGGTCTCCTTATCCACCTTCATGATGGTGGTACCGGAATAGGTATAGAGGTAGCCGCCCACGATGATGGGGCTGCCCACAGCGCTGCCGCTGTAGCCCTCGCCCAGCTTGTTGGCCCACACCAGAACGGTGTCCTCAGCGGTGATGGGGGTGCGCACATCCACCACGCCGTTGTTTTCATCGTTCTTGCGGAACAGGGGCCAGTCGGTGGGCAGTTCGATATCCTTCAGGGTGCTGTCGGGGGCCTTCTCCAGCTTGATCTGGACGGTCTTGTTGGCCTCGCCGGCGGTGAAGGTCTTTTTCTGGCCCACATAGCCGTAGCGGGTCACCACTACGGTGTAGCTGCTGCCGCTGTCGAGGGTATAGATGCCCTTGTCACCCGGCAGGATGCGGTCGCCGGTGACGTCGCTGGTGAGGAACACCGTGGCATCACCGGGGGTCGTGGTGATGGTGGTCTCGATGGGGGCCTGCTTATTGACCTTGATGGTATAGGTCCCGGCGATGCTGCCGGTCTCCTTGTGGGAGACGGTGATCGTGATGGTCTCCGCCGCCGCAGAACCCGCCTTCAGGGGGACCGGCACGGTCTGGCGGTCAGCAGGGCTGTGGTCCTTATCATAGGTGATGCTCTGGCTCCAGTCGCCGCAGGCCACCGTTACGGTCATATCTGCATCCATCCGGTAGGAGGACAGGGGCCGCAGGGTCAGGCGCAGCTCAGAGGTTTTTTCGCTGACATCGGCGGTGTAGTCATACACCAGCTTGGTAAAGGTGGCCTTGGTGGTGTCGCCGCCCTGATTCAGGGGAACCACAACGTCGTTCTGGTCCTTGGCGGACAGGGACTCCAGCGTCATGGTGCGGTTGACATGGATGAAGTAGTCCTGATACAGGGTAGCGCCGTTGACCGTTTTGGACTGGGCTACCTTCAGGCGGGCAGTGTTGCCATAGCCGCCCACGGCCATGAACTGCGGCGGTGAATAGAAGCGTGTGTCGGCAGTAGTCACCGCTTTCTCGTAGCTGTTCGCAGAGAAATTGGTGTTTGAATGGCCGTAGTAGTATATCGTAGTCTGATAAGTGCTATCCGCTCTGACACGCTGGATCTGGAAGATGGAAGCGTTGGATTCCACCGTAAAGGTGTACTCATGGGTACCCTCCGTAAACGCCGGGGACATATCACACAACGGTGCATTGTTGCCGGTTCTGGCGCTCAGACCCGTCAGCCAGTCCCCGGTGACAGGGGTGGGAACATCGTAGGATCTGTTGGGGACGGCCTGAAAGGCACATTCTGCGTGGTAATACACGTCCTTGGTGGCCAGATAGGTATACCCCAGCCCCAGCGTCAGCGTATAGATGTCCGCCGTACCGGTGGAGGAGGTGGGGGCGATGACGTCGCCGGTCTGACTGTACACCTTTACATCCAGCCCCTCCTCGTGATTCAGTGTCACGGAGACGGTAGCCTGCTTCTGCACCTTCACCGTATAGGTGACGCTCTGGCCGTTGGCCGTCAGCACCACGGGGATCAGGTATTTCTTGCCGGAATCCTGCTCACAGTCCGCCAGATTCACCGTCACGGGGGAACCACTCTGGGTGGACTTCCCGGCCACGGTGATGGCAGTGCCGCTGCACAGAGCCGTGGGGGTGATCTTCACCTGATCCTGCGACGTGACCACGTTGTAGGTATCGGTGGCCCTATCATAGGTCGGATTCAGGGTCAGTCCGGACACGGAGTCCGCAGCCGCCAGACCGCTGAGGCTGGGAGTGCGGATCAGGTGGAGCGTGTAGGTCTGATACTGCTCATAGGTACCGCCCTTCAGACGGGCCTCGCACACCACGTCCGCATTTTTCAGGCTGTTGGACTCGACACTATCCGTCAGGGCAGTTGCCTTGCTCTTCCAGCTGCGGGCCTTGTTGCCGTTGGGGTCGCCCGCCTTGTAGACACGGATGTTGGTGGTATCCACGCCGTCACCCGGCTCAAAATAGGGATAGAGCGAGTTGTACGCATGGTCCGGGATCAGATAGGTACCCTCGGAGGCGGTAACGTCCTGCTTGGGCATCTCGCCGTAGGTTTTCCAGTAATTGTCGATACCAATGCCTACGGACTTGATCCACTGGCCGGCAGGCAGCTGGGCGGTGAGGGTGGTACCCTCCTTCACCTCCAGCGTGCCACGGACATGGCGGAACTCGCCGTCGGACAGGTCGAAGGTGTAGGTGGCAGGGATCAGGTCCACGGTGTTGGTGTTCTTCACCGTGACAACGGTGCCGAACTCACTGGTGAACACCGCCTCGCCGGGGGTGATGGCCTCGCCGCCCATGGTGGCGCTGATGGTCAGCGGTGTGGTCTTGCCCTCCAAGAACTTGGCGTGCTTGTCGATGGCGCTGAACAGCGCATCGTTCAGGGTCTTGGCCGTGGTGTCCGTGGCGGCATAGAAGCCCTTCACGGCGGCATCATAGGCCTCCTGAGCGGCCTTGTAATCCCTCAGGCCGTTGGTAGCGGTGTTGTAGACCGCCATGTTGGCCGCCAGCTTCTGGAGGTTTGCTCCATGGCTCTGGCTCGAGTTGGTGGTGAACCAGATGGCCGTCAGGCCATCCGCCGACTGATCCAGCTTGTATCCATCCTCGTCGTAATGGATGCTGAAGTTGTCGGTGGTGCCATCGACAGCGGTAATGTATCCGTTGTCGATGCCGCTGAAGGTGTGGCTGCTTTTTTTCAGCACATCCTTCACCGTGTCGCCGGAGTGATAGGTGACATACTCCGGTTCGATGAGGAATCCGTTCTGCGTCACCGCCATCAGGGCGATCTGCTGGGTGTCCGCCGCCAGCGCCGCCGAAGGCAGCAGCGACAGCAGCATCAGGAACGTCAGCAGAACCGACAGAAGGCGGTTTCCGAGATGTGTCTTCTCTTTCATCTTTCATACTCCTTTCTGTTCTTTTATGATTCAAATCACCTGACAGGTGAGGAATCTCTGTTTCCAGCGTCTGGCCGCCGGGACACGCTCCCGCCACAGACGCTCCGTCCCCTCCAGCAGCTTCTGCGCCTGTTGGCGTTGGGGCTCCTCGATGGGGTGGTCGCTGAACCAGACCTCCTGCTCCAGCGCCGTCAGCTGCCGGGCCGTCTCGTCGCCCAGCAGAGCCGTCAGGGCCTCCTGCCGCCGGGGGGATGCCTCGCTCCACGCTTCCGGCTGCAAGGCCGTCAGCTGCCGGTGCAGGGCGCTGAGCATGGCCTGACAGGCCACGCGGCCGTCGGGGTCCTCAAAGCGCCTGCGCTGCTGCTTCAGCCTTCGCCGCAGCAGCACCGTCCGCAGCGCCATGGCTGCCAGACACACCAGCACCAGCGCCGCCAAGGCCAGCAGTACACTCTGGACGAAAATGCGCTGACTGTGGTCGTCCTGGGGCTCCTGCGAGATGTCGGTCTGGTTCTGCTGGGGTGTCTGGTCCTGCCCCGTGTAGGTCGTGCCGTTCTCGTTTTCCGCCGGATCGCCGTCCTCCGGCAGTTGGTAGTCGATGTTCTCCTCGTAGCCGGGGACGGTGTCGAAGGGGATCCAGCCCACGCCGTCCAGATAGTACTCCGCCCAGGCATGGGCGGCCCGCTGGGTCAGGGTCAGCTGCGCCCCGTCCGACAGGGCCTCCGCCTGCTGCCGGGTCACCACATAGCCCTCCACATACCGGGCCGGGATGCCGCAGCAGCGCAGCAGCAGCGTCGTCAGCGTGGCATAGTGTACACTGTACCCCTGTCGGGCGCCGGTCAGCAGCCACGCCGCCACGTCGCCGGTGGCCGGGGTGACCGTCCCCTCCCGGAGGGTCAGGTTGGCCGCCAGAAAGCGGCTGATCTCCGTCTTGGCCTGAGTGGTGTTCCAGCCCTGACCGGGGGTGAACTGCGCCGTCAGGGCGTCGTAGGTGTCCTGCGGCACCGTGAGATAGTGGTCATAGACCCACTGGCGATAGACGCTCTCCCCCGTCCGGTAGTCGCTGTCCGCCTCCGCCTGCGCCAGCTGCTGCTGGAGCAGGTAGCTCTCCTCCACCGGGTACAGCGCCGCCTCATAGCTGCGCTGGGTGGGGTCGGTCATGCCCTCGCCGGTGAGGTCACGGGCATCCAGCGCGCTCTCCAGCCCGTCGCCCCCGCCATAGGGGGTATAGGCCACGGAGCGGCAGGCTCCCAGCACCTGAATGGTCACATGGTTCTCGCTCTCGGCCTCGCCGTTGGCCTTTGCCAGCTGCTGGGCCGGGAAGAAATAGCCGCTTTGCAGGCTATACAGCGTCGGGGCCTCCTCCGTCAAGCGCCGGGCCGCCAGCTGCTGCCAGCCGGTGCCGGTGTACTCCCCCGCCACATAGCCCCGCAGATACAGGGGCGTCCAGTGATCCATGGTCAGCCGCAGCGCCGGCTCCTGTCCGGGGGAAAAGGCCCCGGAGCCGGAGATGTCTCCCTCCGGCAGGGGATCGGCGGCATCCTCATAGCGCCAGCGGTGCAGGGCCTTGCCCAGCCGCCGCCCCAGCGCCGTGGGGGATGCGCCGCCGGAGAGGCCCTCCGGCAGCAGTCCGATCAGCAGTACCAGCACCAGCGCTCCCGCCGTGACGGCCTTGGCCCGGCGGCCTATGGCGCTGCCCTGCACAAAGCACAGCAGCACCCCCAGCAGGAAGCAGGCAAACCACCACCCCCCCGGCACAAGGCCCGCCAGACGCAGTGTCAGTAATCCTGCGGTGCAGATGGTCGCCGGCCATATCCGCCAGCGCTGCCGCAGCACAAGGCCCGCAGCAAGGCCCGTTACGGCCCCCATGGGCAGCAGCATCCACCAGACGCTGCCCGCCCCCACATAGGGCGGCGTGTACCGTCCGGTCTGCTGAAAGCGCCACTGACCCCACAAGTCTCCCAGCCCCGCCAGAGCAGCGCTGATGTGGCTCCGCAGCAGTATGCCCGCCGCCAACAGCACCAGCAGCGCTCCGCAGAGGGCAGCCCGCTGCCATTTCCGATCCCACCGCAGCAGCAGTCCCGCCGCAAGGCCCAGCGCCGCCAGAGCGCCCAGCCCCAGCAGGCCCGGCACCGATTCCGGGCGCAGGCATTGCCACAGCAGGCCCCATATGCCTGCCAGCAGCAGCACGCCCGCCGCCGCATCCGTGAGGTGCAAAGGCCGGGAGTGGGCCGGTACCGTATCAAATTGGAATGAAACAGTCTGTTTTTTCACCAAAAGCTCCTAATTCCACATCCATTTTCCCAGTATTTCCCGCATATCCTCCGGGGTGAAGCGGCACACGCCCTCCCCGGCGCAGGGTTCATCGCTGCACAGCAGCACGATGGCATCCTCCGGCAGCTGTCCGTCCGCCGGAAGCTGGGTACAGCAGTACAGCAGCTTCCCCTCCGGACGCAGCTCCGGCGGCTGCGGCTCCTCCTGTGCCTTGCTTTTCAGCAGTGCCGTCACCGCTTCGGGCAGCTGTTCCTCCCCGGTGATCTCCCGGACAGAGGCGGTCTCCCCGCTCCACATGAGTCGAAAGGGCTGATCCACATAGGCCTGACACAGCGACACCACCGCCTCCATCAGACCGTCCGCCAGACGGGGCGGGGCCGTGCGGCGCTCCACATAGATGGTCAATCGGTGATCCACCGGCTTGGCCGCATCCCGCACCATGTAGCGTCCTGCCTTGGCGGAGAGCTTCCAGTGGATCTGCCGCAGACTGTCGCCGGGGACGTATTCCCGGATCTGAAAGGTCTCCGTAGGGTCGCTGCCTCGGACGTCCGGGGCGTACTCCTCGCAGTCCGTCTGGCGGCTTATGGCCGACACCGGGTCTGCCTCGATGGGGAAGGTATCCGGCATGACGCAGGTGCGTCCCTGTACCGTGCAGGGGATCCTCACCGGCAGCACGCCCAGCAGATCCCATAGCACAAGCTCCGCCGCCTGCATCACCAGACAGCCGCAGCAGGCACTCTGCACCTGCCACGCTCCCCGGCCCTGATGCAGGGTCAGCTTCTCCCGGTGCGTCTCTCCGGTAACGGTGTTCTCCACCGATACCGTGAGCCTGCCCCGGCCGAAGGGGACACCCTGCCGCACCTCCGCCGTCACGGAAAAGGGCTTACCCTTCTCCGCCGTCACGGGGCAGGTGAGCCGTACCTGCGACCGCTTCCTTGTCAGCAGCAGTGCAAGCCAGCCCGCCAGCGGCGCCATCAGCCAGCACAGGGCCAGCCACGGGGCAGGCGCCCAAGGCGTCACCAGCCAGCACAGCACCAGTCCGGCCTCCGTCAAAAGCCACAGCAACGTGCTCATGCCCGCCGCTCCGACAGCACCGGCGGCTGGGTCTGTGCCAGCACCTCCGCCACGATGGCCTCCGGTGTGTACTCGTTGAGGCGGGCCTTGGAGGAAAGCATCAGGCGGTGGGCAAACACATACTCCGCCATCTGCGTCACATCCTCCGGCACCACGAAATCCCGGCCCTCTGCGAAGGCTCTGGCCTTAGCCGTGCGGCACAGGGCCAAAGCGCCACGGGGGCTGATACCCAGCTTCAGCAACGGATGGGTGCGTGTCACCTCCGCCAGCCGGGCGATGTAATCATAGATCTGGTCGTCCACATGGACCTGACGCACCCTGGCAATGGCGGCGATCAGCTCCTCCCGGCGCATCACCGGCTCCACCTGCTCCAGAGGCTCCTGCTGGCTGCGCTCCCTCAGGATGCGCACCTGACTGCCCACATCGGGATAGCCCATGCTCAGCTTCATGAGGAAGCGATCCAGCTGGGAGTTGGGCAGATTCTGTGTACCGGCAGAGCCAATGGGGTTCTGAGTGGCCAGCACCACAAAGGGGGCCGGCAGATCGTGGGTCACGCCGTCTACGGTGACATGACCCTCCTCCATGGCCTCCAGCAGCGCCGACTGGGTCTTGCTGGAGGTGCGGTTGATCTCGTCGGCCAGCAGCAGATTGGTCATCACCGCACCGGGCTGATACACCATCCGCCCCTGCTCCGGCAGGGAAAAGCCGATGATATCCGAGGGCATGGTGTCCGGTGTGAACTGCACACGCTTGGTTTCCAGCCCCAGCGCCTTGGAAAAGGCCAGCGCCATGGTGGTCTTACCCACCCCCGGCACGTCCTCCAGCAGCACATGGCCCTGGGCCAGAATGGAGATCCAGACCTTCTCCACCACGTCGTCCTTGCCGACGATGACCTTCCGCACTTCCCGCAGAATTTTCTCCGTTACTTCGTACATATCTTCCTCCGCTTGCTCCAAATCACCATGCCTGCAGCCACCACTACCACGGCGGCGCCTGCGGCGATCCATACTACGGCGCCGGGGCCAGAGGTAGTCACCTCCGCCGCAACCCGCAGTTCATATGCCTGCGCCGGATCCTCCGGCGTGATCTCCAGGAAAAGCTCCTGCATCCGATCCAGCAGCGCCCCGGCAGCGAACACATAGCTGCGCTCGGCGGCGGGGATGGCCAGATACCGGGTATACAGAGCCTGCACCTCCTCCGGCGTGGCCACCGCCACATCCGTCAGTGCCTCGTTCAGGGCCGTCACCTGCGTCTTTACATCCTCCGGCATCTCCTCCCGGAAGTCATACAGGCTCCGGCGGGCGGCGGACAGCCGCTCCATGGCCTCCTGCGCCAGAAGGGCCTGCTCCGTGGCCATGACATCGGAGCCGTCCGTCAGAATATGGCGGAAGGTGCCGTCGTCCAGCCGGTAGCGCATCAGCCCGTCCACGGTGCTGATGCCGTTTTTCACGAACCGGGCGTCCGTGGCCGGGTCCACTCCCAAGCTGCACAGGGCGATGATGACCTGCGCCGTACTCTCCAGATTGGCGGCATCCCAGCTGATGAAATCGCCCTCCGCCGTCTGCTGGTCAGACAGCCACGCCAGCGCCCGGCGCACCACCTCCCGGATGGTCACAGACTCCCCGGAGGTTCCGGTATACGTCACTGTGCTATTCTGATAGGGCGCCAGCGCCTGCAGGGTCATGGCTGTCAGATCCACGTCCGAGTTCCCTACCGTCAGGCCGAAGCCGCCCTCCGGCTCCTGCGCTGCCACCAGCGCCTGCAAAATAGTGGCTCTGGTGTAGACGGCATCCTCCGGCACGGCGAAGCGGGCGCTGTCCAGAGCGATCAGGCCGAAGATCCAGCCGTTGAGTCCCTGTGTTCCCAGAGATTTGGCGGCGGTGAATTGATATACGCCGTCGGCCAGCAGGTTCACCGACCGACCGTTCTTGTCCCGGCCGAAGGCGGTGGGGTCCGCTCCCAGCGCCAGCGCCGTCAGGGCGGTGCGCTGCCACTCCGTGGCTCGCAAGCGGTCCAAGCCCCCCTGCTCCCGGTACATCCGGGTCACATAGCGCTCCAGTGCCTTGCGGTAAGCGGAGGTATCCCCCTCCGTACCGGCCCGGCTCACGGCGATGGCCACCCAGTCGCTGACGGAGTCTCCCGCCGTCAGCTTGTCGCTTTGCAGCAGTGTCTCCGCCGTGCAGCCCTGCGCCGCCGCCAGCGCATCCAGCGTCTCCTGCCCATAGGCGGGGATCACCAGCACCAGCGTCAGCAGCAGCGCCAGCAGGCGGCAGCAGCCCTTTCTCATTCTATCGTTCATATCTTGCTCCTGTCATAGCATAGTCCGGCAGTCTGCGCCGCCGGGGGAGCCACCCGGCATTGACCGCCGGGATCGGCTCCTGCTTCTGCTCCCCGCAGCGGGAGCAGGTGTATTCGATGTAGCCCGGTGTTCCGTCCTCTCCCGGCTCCGTGCGTCCCGTCTCCACGAAATCATGCCCCAGAGGCGGCACCTCCTGCTGATCCTTCCGATCGCCGCAGACGGTGCAGACGGCGCTGATCTCGCCGGGATGGGTGCAGTCCGGCGCCACTGTCTGTGTCGGCTCACCCCAGACGTGCTCCTCAATGTAGGTGCCGTTGAGCCACTTACCGCAATAGCTGGGTAGCAGACCGTAGCTGCCGCCGGTGGAACTGTATCCGCCGATGTCCTTGCCGTAGGCCAGCGTGAAGCGCAGATACAGGGTATCACCGTCGGTGAGGTAATAGCCGGACAGGCCCTTACCGGCATAGGTATTGCCGCCCACAGAGTACATCCAGCCGGAGCCCTGAGTATAGTCGAACTCGCCCAGACTGTTGTTATCCGTCTGGCCCGTCAGGGTCAGGCCGTCCTGCAGGATCTTGCTCCACAGGTTCTCCGGGATGGCGGGATAGTCCATCATGCCGCCCCGGCTGATGCGCCGCAGATAGAAGCCCACGTCCATGGAGCCGGAGTATTCGTACTCGTAGCCCCACTCCTCCAGCGCCTCGATAACGGCGTAGGAGGCCGGGGTATTCTGGCGAATTTTGTAGGTATACGGCTCCTCCATCACATCCAGTCCCACGGTGGTGGCATCGATGACGATATAGGCCGTGCCGATGACGTCGCCGGTATCCACGAAGCGGTAGAGAATGCGATAGGACACGAAGGCGGAGTTGCCCTCCCCGTCCCAGGCCCGGACGGTAATGGTGTGCTCCACCGTATCGCCCACGATGGGATCCGGGAAGTAGAGCTGATACTCGTACACCGGGCCGCCGGTGGGGCCTGTGATGCGCTTTCCGTCCATCTGCACCTCGATCTGGCTGGCGTAGAGGGGAGAGCCTGTGTAGGCCGTGGCCTTCACCGTCAGGGTGAAGTTGCGGTTGCTGGTCTCCGTCACGCCGTCCAGATTGGTGACGATGGTGGGGGGATGCTCACCGATGGTGGGATGATCCTCATCGGCCTTCTGTGCTACATACCGGATGGAGAAGCGGACCTCCTCCACCGTGGTGTTCCCCTTCTTGCGGTAGAGGGTGATATGGTTTGTCTCATTCCGCACCAGCTGGGCGGTATAGTTCTTGCCGTCGGCGCTGGTAAGATACCGGCCGTTCATGGGGGTATCGCTGTTTTGCAGCTTCACCTTCAGCGTCTCGCCGTTGGGATTGATGAGATAGGCGTAGAAGGGCAGCGTGTCGTCTGTCAGCTGATTATAGGTGATCTCACAGTTGCTGAGATCCGTGATGATACGGGTGCTGGTATCGTCAGAAGGGCCTGGCTCCGGTTTTACCGGGCCGGGCCCGTCGTTATCCCCTTTGCCGGGATGATCACCGGGCTGCGGATTATCGCCGGGCTGCTCCGGCTGCTCCGGATTGTCTGTGGGATTCTCCGGCTGCTCCGGGGCATCGGGTTCCTCCTGGGGCGGCTCCTCGTCCGGCTGCTCCGGAGTCTCCGGCTCTTCCGGCGTGTCCTCGTCCTCCGGATCCTCCGGCTGCTCCGGGGCATTGGGCTTCTCCTGCTGGGAGGCGCCTCCCTGTCCCTCGGTGCGGATAGTCTGGGCCGGGGGCTGGGGCAGCGGCTCCGGCTCCTGCGTGGAAAGGCCCATCCCGGACAGCACCAGCAGCACCACCAAGGCCGCCGCCAGCACCAGCGCTCCGCCCCGCCATAGATAGGGTCGAATCTTCTTCATATACTCCTCATTCTCCGTGCCGCCGACTCCCGCAGTGCACGGGAGCAGGCGCAAAAAATATGGTGTCATCCTGCGTGGCAGAATAACACCATAACCATTCCTGGGATCATTCTAACGGCAACAGTAGGTCTCCCGGCTCGCATCTCAAGCGGCGGTCTCCCCTGCCTTCTCAGAAGCACGCTTCCAATGGCTGACTTTCGTCGGCGGGATAGACACCTCGATGCACACGGTGTTGGTCAACGTGGGGCTCGTCCCCGTTCCCTTGTTCAGCTTTGCACCTGACCCCACGGGGCCTTTGCAGCGCATTGCCTCTGTCCGTATCTATCAGAAGATATTATATCCTATCCCATATGGAAATGCAAGGAAAATGCAGAGGGCCGTCGAAAGATTTTCTTGACCTATGTCCGAAATCGTACTAAAATACATTTGTCCGGTTTCGGACATTATTTTTACGGAGGACTTTCTCTTCATGCGTATCCAACTATCCGAGCACTTCACCTATCGAAAACTGCTGCGCTTTACTCTGCCGTCTGTCATCATGATGGTTTGTACCTCCATCTACGGCGTGGTGGACGGTGTTTTCGTGTCCAATTTCGTGGGCTCCGATGCCTTTGCCGCCGTGAACCTCATTATGCCATTTCTCATGGTATTGGGTGCCGTGGGTTTCATGCTGGGCACCGGCGGCAGTGCGCTGGTGGCATACACCCTGGGGGCCGGCAACGAAAAGCGTGCCAACGAGATCTTCTCCCTGCTGATCTATGTGCTGATTGGGCTGGGTGCCGTGTTCACCATCGGCGGCATCGCCCTTCTCACGCCTATGTCCCGGCTGCTGGGCGCCAACGAGACCATGCTGCCGGTGTGCGTCAGCTACGGACGCATCGTCCTGCTGGGCCTGATCCCCTATATGCTGCAAAACACCTTCCAGAGCTTTCTGGTGACGGCGGAGCGGCCGCAGCTGGGCCTGTACGTCACCATTGCCGCCGGCCTCACCAACATCGCACTGGACGCTCTGTTCGTGGCGGTGCTGCAATGGGGTGTCGAGGGCGCCGCTCTGGCCACCATTCTCAGCCAGTTCGTAGGCGGCGTCATTCCGCTGGTGTACTTCCTCCGGCCCAACAGCAGCAAGCTGCGGCTGGGCCGCACCGCCTTCCATGGGCGGGCACTGCTGAAGGCCTGCGCCAACGGCTCCTCGGAGTTCATGACCAACATCTCCATGTCAGTGGTGAATATGCTCTACAACTGGCAGCTGATGCGGCTCATGGGCTCCGGCGGCGTGGCGGTGTACGGTGTCATCATGTATGTCAACTTCATCTTCATCGCCATCTTTCTGGGCTATTCCATGGGCAGCGCCCCCATCGTGGGCTATCACTACGGTGCCGGGAACCGGGCGGAGCTGCGGGGGCTGCTGCGGAAGAGCCTGTGCATCATTACCGTCATGAGCGTGGTACTGACGGCGGCGGCCCTGCTGCTGGCCCGGCCCCTGTCCCTGATCTTCATGTCCAAGGAGCCGACCCTGCTGCCGGTGACCATCCGTGCCTTCTCCATCTACTCCCTGTCCTTCCTGATGGCAGGGTACAACATCTATGCCTCCTCCTTTTTTACCGCCCTCAATGACGGCTTCATCTCCGCCCTGATCTCCTTTGCCCGGACGCTGGTGTTCCAAGTGGCCGCCGTTATCGTGCTGCCCACGCTCTGGGACATCGACGGCGTATGGGCCGCCGTGGTGGCCGCCGAAACACTGGCGCTGCTCCTGTCGGCGGCGTGCCTCGTGGGCAAGCGGAAGAAGTACGGCTATGCGTAAGGGGGTGAGGATATGACCACCATTCAGGAGTTCAATCAGATCGACGGCCGTATCAGCAGTCTGTATCATGCAGCAGCGCTGAAAATGGGGCTGTCGGACAGCGAGTTCCGCATTCTGTACACGCTGGCCGTCAATGCGCCTGGCTATCTTCAGTCCGCCTTGCGGGAGGCCACGGGCATGGGCCGCTCTACCGTCAATTCCGCTTTGAAGAAGCTGGAGCGAGAGGGCATACTGACCCTGTCCCCCGGCAGTGGACGGCACACCTGTGTCTCCCTGACGGCACAGGGGCATCGTCTGGCCGATAGAACCGTGTGCCGCCTGATCCGTCTGGAGGACCGTATTTACGCCGGCTGGACGGCAGAGGAGCAGGCTTTGCTGCTGCGGCTGAACCGGGACTTCACCGAAAAGCTGGAGGCCATCGTGGCGTCTTTGTAATGGGGCATCCCCCAAGAAGTAAAAAAGGACACGGCAGGCGCAGCCTGTCGTGTCCTTTTTTGTGCTTGCTTACCGCACGATCTCGCCGACCTTGGGGTTGCCGGCAGCCTGAGACTCGTCGGTGTCGATGTGCATGGTGGTGACGGCGTCCTTGTTGACACGAACCACCACATCGTCAAAAATCAGCTTACGGCCCTCGCCGCCGCAGGCCACCTTGATGATCTCGCCGTTCTTCACGCCCATCTCGGCGGCGTCGGCCTCGGTGATGTGCAGGTGACGCTTAGCGATAATGACGCCCTCGGTCAGCTCCACCTCGCCCTTGGGGCCTACCAGCTTACATGCGCCGGAGCCCTTCACGTCGCCGCTCTCACGGACGGGGGCATCGATGCCCAGCGTGCGGGCGTCGGTGGCGGACAGCTCGATCTGATCCATCTTACGCACGGGACCCAGGATGGACACGTTGGCCATCTCCTTCTTGGGGCCCACCACAGTCAGACGCTCGTTGCTGGCGAACTGGCCGGGATAGGACAGGGGCTTGCGGACGGTGAGCTCATAGCCCTCGCCGAACAGCTTCTCCAGCGTCTCCTGGGTCAGGTGAATGTGACGGGCAGACGTTTCGATCATAAAAGACATGGTTTTTTCCTCCTAATTGTTGAACATTGGTCCACTATGAAAATCGTGCCGCAGCACGCTCCATACAACGATGCATCAAAGCAGGATACGGATGCCACCCAGCACCGGCACCGGCCGCTCCACGCCCCGGATAGCCCCGGTAAGGCCCATGCACCACCACACCGCCACAAAGACGGCCCACACCCAGCCCACGCAGGGGATGACCCCCAGCAGACCGAAAATACCCAGCACCAGCGACTGGTTCAGGTGGAAGCGGCTGGCCTCCCGGTTCCCCGCCAGCACGGCGACGAGCAGACCGCCCCATGTGCAGTAGCAGACGATATCTGTGGTGCGCTTATCCATAGAAGTCATCCTTTTCCATATGCTATATGGCATTGTAGCACATTCTCCCCGGTGTTTCAAGAGACAGGGCGCTATAAATTCCCTTGCAATCCCGTAAAAATCTGCTATAATGACAGCATATTGCATCAGTAATATATATTATCCCTATTTATGAGGTCCTGCATCATGTCTGTGAAATTGGAGCTTTATCGTGTATTCAAGGAGGTGGCCGAGGCCGGCAACATCACCGCCGCCGCTCAGGCCCTGTATATCTCCCAGTCCGCCGTCAGCCAGTCCATCAAGCAGCTGGAGGGCGAGCTGCAGACCCGTCTGTTTGCCCGCAACTCCCGTGGCGTGGCCCTGACACCGGACGGCCGGATGCTGTACGAGTACGTCCGCAGCGCCATCGGCCTGCTGGAGACCGGCGAGGAGAAGCTGTCCCAGAGCCGGGAGCTGCAGATGGGACACCTGACCATCGGCGCCAGCGACACCGTCACCAGCCAGTTCCTGCTGCCGTATCTGGATCGATTCCACCGGCAGTATCCCGCCATCCACATCCAGATCGTTTCCGGCCGCAGCCACAAGGTACTGGGCCTGCTGCAATCCGGCAAGGTGGATATTGCCTTTGCCAGCACCCCCCAGGAGTCCGCCTCGCTGGAGACGCACCCCTGCTTCGCCACCCACTCCGTGTTCGTGGCGGCGGCGGACTATCCCTGCGACTTCGGCCATGTCTATTCTCTGGCGGAGATCGCCGCCTTCCCCCTGATTCTTTTGGAGCGCAAGGCCTCCTCCCGGCTGTATCTGGAGAAGTACTTCCTGCAAAATGGCCAGCGGCTGCATCCGGAGATCGAGCTGGGTGCACGGAGCCTGCTGGTGGATCTGGCGGCCATCGGCTTCGGGGTGGCGGGCGTCACGGAAGAATTCGTCCACGAAGAGCTGTCGAAAGGTCGACTGCGGAAGCTGGCTACGGACTTCGAGATCCCGCCCCGCAGCGTGGATCTGTGCGTCCTGCGGGACGTGCCTCTGACCCCGGCGGCCCAGCGGTTTGCCGACTTCGTAAAGGATAGCTTATCTCAGCGTTCAGGTGCGCCTCTGAACTGGGAGAACTGACAAATACCGGGAGAAAAACCAGGAAAAGCTTGGTTTTTCTCCCTATTGTTTTTCCCCCGGAAATTGGGCAGAATAGGGTCAATATGGTGGAGTACCAGCGACTTATAATAAAGGAGTGTCGAACGTGGAAGCATTGAAAGAGCGCATCCGCCGGGAGGGCCGTGTCCTGCCCGGCAACATCATCAAGGTAGACGGTTTTTTGAACCATCGGGTGGACACCGTCTTCATGGAGGAACTGGCGGACGAGTTCGCTCGCTATTTTGACGTCAGCAAGATCACCATGGTGCTGACTGCCGAGGCCAGCGGCATCGCTCTGGCCACCATCTGCGCCAATAAGTACGGCGTGCCCATGGTGTTTGCCAAGAAGGCCAAGAGCGACAACATCGAGGGTGGCCTGTACCAGAGCGAGATCTTCTCTTATACTTACAAGAAGAAGGCCACCCTCATCGTGGCGCAGGAGTGGCTGGGGCCGGAGGACAAGGTCCTTATCATCGACGACTTCATGGCTAAGGGCTACGCCATGCAGGGTCTCATCGACATCGTCAATGCCGCCGGCGCCGAGCTGGTGGGCATCGGCGTGGCGGTGGAAAAGGGCTTCCAGCACGGCGGCGACTCCTTCCGGGAGCAGGGCTACAACATCCACTCTCTGGCCGTTATCGAGGAGGCTACGCCCGACCACATCACCTTCCGGGAGGATGATCCGGTATGAAAAAGGTTTTAGTGCTGGACTTCGGCGGCCAGTATAATCTGCTGGTGGCTCGCCGTGTCCGTGAATGCGGCGTATACTGCGAGATCCGCTCCTGGCGGGAGTCTATGGAGAATATCCGGGCCTTCCAGCCTGACGCTCTCATTTTCACCGGTGGCCCCGCCACGGTATTCGAACCCAATGCTCCCATGGTGGATCCCGCCCTGTTCTCTATGGGTATTCCCGTGCTGGGCATCTGCTACGGCCAGCAGCTGATGATCCATCTGCTGGGCGGCCAGTGCCGCCGGGCCGAGACCCGTGAGTACGGCAAGGTAGAGCTGACCCATAACGGCAAGAGCCCTCTGTTTAAGGATATCCCCGCCACCGCCGTGTACTGGATGAGCCACGGCGTGGAGGTGGAGACGCTGGCTCCCGGCTTCGAGGTGGTGGCCTCCACCGATGGCTGCCGCTGCGCTGCCATCCAGTGCGCCGAGAAGCAGCTTTACGGCGTGCAGTTCCACCCGGAGGTACTCCACACCCAGTACGGCAAGGAGCTGCTGCAGAATTTCCTATACGGCATCTGCGGCTTCACCGCCGAGTGGACCATGGCGTCCTATCTGGAGGAGGCCGTGGCGGAGTGCCGGGCCAAGATCGGCAGCGGCCGTGTGCTGCTGGCTCTCTCCGGCGGCGTGGACAGCTCTGTGGCTGCCGCCCTGCTGCAGCGTGCCGTGGGCGATCAGTTGACCTGTATCTTCGTGGATCACGGTCTGCTGCGGAAGGACGAGGGCGATCAGGTGGAGGAGGTCATGACCCACCAGTTCCATGTGGACGTGCGCCGGGTCAACGCCAAGGACCGGTTCCTCTCCAAGCTGGCAGGCGTCACCGACCCGGAGGCCAAGCGCAAGATCATCGGCGAGGAGTTCATCCGGGTCTTTGAGGCCGAGGCCAAGAAGATCGGCACCGTGGATTTCCTGGCACAGGGTACCATCTATCCTGACGTGGTGGAGTCCGGTCTGGGCGGCGAGTCCGTGGTCATCAAGAGCCACCACAATGTGGGCGGTCTGCCGGACTGTGTGGACTTCAAGGACATCGTGGAGCCCCTGCGGCGGCTGTTCAAGGACGAGGTGCGGCAGCTGGGCATCGAGCTGGGCCTGCCGGAGCATCTGGTGTGGCGCCAGCCCTTCCCCGGCCCCGGTCTGGCGATCCGTGTCATCGGCGAGATCACCGAGGAAAAGCTGGAGATCCTGCGGGACGCCGACGCCATCTTCCGGGAGGAGATGGCTCTGGCGGGATTGGACCGCACCACCAGTCAGTACTTTGCCGTGCTGACCAGCGTCCGCAGCGTGGGCGTCATGGGCGACGAGCGCACCTACGACTATACGCTGGCCCTGCGGGCGGTGCAGTCTCAGGACTTCATGACCGCTACGTGGTCCCGCCTGCCCTATGAGCTGCTGGATAAGGTCAGCGGCCGCATCGTAGGCGAAGTGAAGCATATCAACCGCATCGTCTACGATATCACCTCTAAGCCCCCCGCAACCGTGGAGTGGGAATAAATCGAGTTGCTTAAAAAAGCCAGTGTTTATGCGGGTTTCAGCGATTTCGATTAGTCTTTTGATAACAAATTGATAACAGTCATAGCAAGTGCCATTATTCTTGTTATCCAGTGGTTTATGGGTAACGGAACAATTAACAGGTGGCTTGCAGACTAAAGTTCGGAGCTTGGCTCTGAACAAATTCCATATTATAAACTAAGCCCTTAGCTGTGGTTAATAACCATAGTTAAGGGCTTTTTTGTCGTTGCCAAAGCATCTGTAGGGAGCTGCCAGTGGCAGGTCCTGTAGGTGCTTATTTATCTTTCAAGTGGTCTTTGAATGCTTCCACGAGAGCGTCACTTAATTCCTGTGATGGAACTTTTGCCCAACGCTGTGTGGTGTCGAACTCTGGATAATGGTAACGCCAGTTATCGTATTCTTCTCTGTTGATTTCTTCGGAAGATAGCTTGTCTGCCTGTTCTTTCCAAGCATACAGCATTTTGAGGAGTTCATATGCTTCTCTGCCTTTGTCCTTGTTGACCTTTAAGCATACCTCTCCGTCTGCTTCACTGACAGTAAGACCGTAAATATCTTCAAGGGTAAACAGAGTGTGCATAAGACCGATATAGCTGTCTATGTCAGGAACATCAAGAGCCTGTGGAGAAACATCAAGCACCTGTGCCAATGCATTTGTAAGGTCTGCTTTCGGTTTGCGTGTACCAGTTTCGTACTGTGCCAAACGCACATCAGCACTCTTTTCTGGAAAACCGATTGCTGTACCGAGATACTTTTGTGTCATACCACGCATTAGTCTGAAAAAATGTATTCTTTCGCTGATAGCCATAATGATACGCTCCTTTTATATTTAGTGAAATAAGTATAGCAGAAATGTTTAGTGGAAGTCAAGAAAAACCGAAACAAAAATGTTTAATATTTTCTTTGCAACCACTTGACAATAGCAAATATGTTTAGTAAAATAAATTACGAATTAAACAAATATGCTTAATGCGACAACTGAATGACCGTCCGAAAAGCCAAACCGCCAAGACCTCGTCGGAGCAAGTTCCGTATCGTTCGCTTGTGTGCAAGCACAAAAGCTCATTCGCTGCACTGCTCCTCCTCTTCCCCAAAAGTCTCCGACTTTTCGGGAACCCCTATACGAGCGAGCGCCTGATGTACTGCGGTGCATTGGGACAGCACAGCGCCTGCCGACAAGCAGGAGTGCCTGTTGGAACTTTAACACGGAGAAAGCGGCAAGCAAAAAATTATTTTAAGAAAGGAAGAAAAAGGATATGGAAAACAGATTTATCCGAGCCGAAGATGTGGCTCAGGAACTAAACGTATCAAAACCTTATGCATATAAACTCATCAGACAATTAAATGAGGAATTGAAAGCAAAGGGCTTTATTACGATTGCAGGGCGTGTAAATCGCCAGTATTTTTACGAAAGGCTCTACGGAGCAGGAAAGGGGGAAATGTAAATGCCGGTATTTAAGAATGAAGATAACGGTACTTGGTATGTGATGGCAAGGTATGTGAACTGGAAAGGGGAACGCAAGCAGAAATGCAAGCGTGGCTTTGCTACCAAACGAGAAGCACAGGAATGGGAAAGAATGTTCAAATTGCAGACTTCTTCAGACCTTGATATGAGTTTTGAAGCCTTTACGGAGCTTTATATCAATGATGTGAAGAACCGTTTGAAGGAAAACACGTGGCTTACCAAAGAGCATATCATACGCACAAAGATACTTCCGTATTTCGGGAAACTGAAAATCAGCGAGATTTCCACAAAGGAGATTATTACTTGGCAGAATGAAATGCTTGCCTATCGTGATGAGAAGAAAAAGCCTTATTCACAGACGTATCTGAAAACGCTGCACAATCAGTTGTCCGCCATTTTCAATCACGCTGTCCGCTACTATGAACTGCGTTCCAATCCTGCGGCAAAGGTGGGAAATATGGGACGTGAGGAACACAAGGAAATGCTGTTCTGGACAAAGGAAGAATACAAGAAATTCTCTTTTGAGATGATGGACAAGCCTGTTTCCTTTTATGCGTTTGAAATGCTTTACTGGTGCGGTATCCGAGAGGGCGAGCTGTTAGCTTTGACTCCGGCAGATTTCAACTTTGATAAGGAAACAGTCACAATCAATAAATCCTATCAGCGTTTGAAAGGGCAGGATGTGATTACTTCTCCGAAAACGAAAAAGAGCAACCGCACGATTAAAATGCCGAAGTTTCTGTGTGAGGAAATGAAAGAATATCTCGGTATGCTTTACGGATTGAAGAAGAAAGACCGTATCTTTACGGTGACGAAAAGCTATCTTCATCACGAGATGGACAGAGGGGCAAAGGCGGCAGGCGTGAAGCGTATCCGCATTCACGATCTCCGTCACAGCCACATTTCACTCTTGATTGATATGGGCTTTTCTGCGGTGGCGATTGCTGACCGAGTTGGTCACGAAAGTATTGATATTACTTATCAGTACGCACACCTCTTTCCGTCAAAGCAGATTGAGATGGCAGAAAAATTAGATGATTTAGGGAAAGGAGATTTTGAAAATGTCAGCTAAGAACAGAGATAACAAAAATCGTTGGAGGAATATCACAGTAGGGTTTCGAGTATCGCCCGAAGAAAACGAACTCATTAACAGAGCTGTAGCTCTATCAGGATTGCCAAAACAGGAGTATTGTTACCGCCGTTGCTTAAATCAGGATGTGGTGGTACAGGGCAATCCGAGAGTGTATAAGGCGTTGAAAACGGAATTTGCCACAGTCCTTGCGGAACTGAAAAGGATTGAAGCAGGAAAAGGTGTGGATGATGAACTGCTGAGTGTAATAGAACTGATTTCCATTATTCTCGGCGGTTTGAAAGGAGAGGATGCGAATGGAGAATAAAAAAGAAATGACTATTCCAAATGTATCTGCGGCAACAGATGCGGAACAGTCACTTTCCAAATGTACTGACAATAGTATAGTCAATCAGGATACGGATTTCAAGGGGTACGAGCAATCTTTTGAAGAAATGCAAAGGGAAATACTCAGACAGTTAGACCCTTCCTATCTGAAAACAGTATCAATGACAACGCTGTATGATACGGTGTTTGAGGTTCAGACACCACTTATCGACGGTCTGCTCCAAAGGGGAACTTACCTTTTCGTAGGTTCCCCGAAAGTGGGAAAGAGCTTTATGATGGCACAGCTTGCCTATCATATCAGCACAGGCACACCGCTTTGGGAGTATAAGGTGCGTAAGGCAACGGTGCTTTATTTTGCCCTTGAAGATGATTACCCACGTTTGCAGAAGCGATTGTTTCAGATGTTCGGTGCAAAGGAGACAGGCAATCTGTATTTCGCAACGGAATGTAAAACGGTCAATGGCGGACTGGAAGAACAGATAAGAGGGTTTATGAGGGAACACCCAGACACAGGCTTGATTATCATAGACACCTTAAAGCGTGTGCGTGAAGCAGGCGGAGCAGATTACAGCTACGCAAGTGATTATGATGTTGTGGCAAGGCTGAAAGCGTTGGCAGACAGTTACAAGGTTTCAATGCTTATTGTTCATCATACACGCAAACAAAAATCGGAAGATATATTCGATATGATTTCAGGCACGAATGGTCTGATGGGTGCGGCAGACGGTGCATTTGTTCTCAGTAAGGACAAGCGTACTTCCAACAATGCCACACTTGATGTTGCTGGCAGAGACCAGCAGGATATGAAAATCCATCTTGTAAGGGACAGCGAGCGATTGGTGTGGAACTTTGCAAAATCGGAAACGGAGATGTGGAAAGAACCGCCCGAACCTCTGCTTGAGAAGATAGCGGATACGCTCTTTTCGGAAAGTGACAGATGGGAAGGAACTGCTTCGGAACTTTGCGAAAGGCTTGCGGTGGATATAAAGCCGAATGTACTTTCTTTAAGGCTCAGTATCAACGCAAGCAGGCTGTTTCGTGATTACGGTATCCGTTATCAGAACAGCCGCACACACGACGGAAGAAAGGTTTCACTTTGGAAAGAAACCGAGCAGACGGCGTGACAAACGGTGTCAAAGGTGTCAATGTTTTTGAGAGCAGCACGCTGTGAAAAACATTGTCACCATCGTCACACTTTGACACCGGATAAAGTTTAGGGGAGTGTGCAGAGAGTGCCTTTTCAAAGGCGGCTCTTTGGTCTCGCCTGCTGGCTCGGTCGGTTCGCAGGCGTGTGTGCCACCGGCACACGCTCACCCCTCGGAGAGCCTTCGGAGAACGCAAAACCTGTTTACAGGTCGCATTTTTGATGGGTGTACCCGTCAAAAGTGCTTTTGCGTTACTTTTGACAAAAGTAACAAAACCTGAGAATGTTGAAATTTACAGATGGGAGATGAAAAAATGCAGAGAACGATAAGTGCAATGGTCGGTAAAGGCTCGGTCAATCACAATAGCCGAAAGTTCCGAGCAGAAAATGTAGACGGAACTCGTACTCATCTCAATATCGACTACTGCAATGAAAATATAAAGACAGTTTATCACGAATTGTTTGATGAAGCATTGGAAAGATACAATGCCAAGCAGATAAGGTCAGACCGAAAGATAAAAGATTATTATGAAAAAATCCGAAGTTCCAAGCAGGAAAAACCGTTCCACGAAATCATTTTACAGGTGGGCGGTAAGGGAAATATGAACGCCGATACGGAAAACGGAGAACTGGCAAAGCAGATTTTAGATGAATACTATCAGGGTTTTCAGGAGCGAAATCCACAGCTTCGGGTGTTCTCGGCTCATCTGCATATGGATGAAGCTACACCACATCTGCACATAGATTTTGTACCTTTTACCACAGGCAGCAAGCGTGGACTTGATACAAGAGTGTCACTAAAGCAGGCTCTTGCAACGCAAGGTTTTAAGGGCGGCAGTCGTGGCGATACGGAGTGGTCGCAATGGATACAGTCCGAAAAAGAACAGCTTGCGGCGGTGATGGAACGTTATGGGATTGAGTGGGAACATTTAGGCACACACGAAAAACATCTTTCTGTTTTGGATTATAAAAAGCAGGAAAGAGAAAAAGAAGTGGCGGCATTAGGTGCGAAAATCGAGCAGAAACAGATTGAATTTGATGTGTTGTCGGAACGAGTATTGAACTATGATAAGGCAAAAGACGAGCTGTCAAATCTTGAAATAGAGCTTGATACTGCACCGAAATATCAGTTGCCAGAACCAGAGAAATTTATGACTGCAAAGGCATATAAAACCAAAATGGCAGAGCCGGTTGTAAGGAAATTGAAGCAACTTGTCAAAACGGTGCTTGCCCGCTGCTTTGAGGGGTGGGACAACTATCATAGGCTGAATACAGCGAATGCACAGTTATACCGCACCAATCAGCGTTTGGAGAAAGTCAATGAAAGATTGACCGAAGAAAACAAAATCCTAAAAGCAGAAAATAAAGATTACAGCCTGCTCCGTAAGGTTTTTGGTCGCAAACAGATAGATGATTTGTTGGAGCAGGCAAGAACAGTTAAAGGTCGCAAGCGTGATAATACACGATCACGATAGACAAAAATCACAGGAGGAAAAGGAAAATGACAAAGACAATTTTTGAAGAAATGGGCGGAACTTATAGACAGGTGGGTGATTATTTATTGCCGAACATCACAGTACCAGCCGAAGAAGAAATAGAGCCGATTGGTTTATGGGGGAAACGACATGCAAGGCATTTAAAGGAACACTATAAAGTGTTATATATGAACCTGCTGACAAGCGGAAAGCTGCATAGTTATCTTGCAGAAGTCGATAAGCAAGCAGAGGATATGTTTCTTCGACTGGTAAAGGAATATGCCGACAGACAAGATGTGACGGAACAATTAAAGAAAGATAATCCCTACGAATGGATTGGAAGAATGAATAATATTCAGGCTTGTGTGAGGGAAGTTGTAGGAACGGAGTTGATTTACACATAAGCGTTTTACGGTATGGTGCTCCTGCGTTTGCTGGAGTGCTGTGGTTGTGGTTGTAAAGAGGTTGTGAAAGATTGAATTTCGTAATGGTTGGATGTATAATTAGGAAGTGAAAATTTTAATTTGCACTTCCATAAGGTGAAATGTATTGACACAAAAAATACAGTATGATAGTATTGCCATTAGAAGAAAGAAAG
>ENA-UEPH01000342-UEPH01000342.1-human-gut-metagenome-genome-assembly--contig:-NODE-342-length-56272-cov-11.055592_pt1 | contig 56272 bp, 46 predicted proteins | sample MGYA00242891_ERZ507898 | MGnify/ENA primary metagenome ERZ507898 (study PRJEB26167, sample SAMN06115411) | human gut metagenome | host: Homo sapiens | place: China:Guizhou | collected 2014-10-15...
GGCGTTCCAGTCCAACCGGACTGCTGCCTTCCTCAGTGTAGAAAACGGCTCTGCCCTGGCTGGCGACCTGGACCGGGTCCGCCTGCTGGCAGAGGACGGAGTCAAGGCCATCACCCTCACCTGGAACGGTGAGAATGAAATCGGTTCCGGCCACGTCAGCGAGCACGGCCTGACCGACTTCGGCAAGAAGCTGATTCCTGAACTGGAGAAGTACAATATCCTGGCGGACGTCTCCCACCTGAATGACGCCGGCTTCGCTGACCTGTTGGAGGTAGCTCAGAAGCCCTTTACCGCCACCCACTCCAACGCCCGTTCCGTGGCCGCCCACAAGCGCAACCTCACCGATGATATGATCCGCGAGATGGTGCGCCGTGAGTGCCTCATCGGCCTGAACTATTTCGTGGCCTTCCTCCGTGATGACCGGAATGTGGAGAGCCTGGATGATCTGTACCGCCATGTGGACCACTTCCTCTCCCTGGGGGCGGAGAAGTGCCTGGCTCTGGGCTCCGACTTCGACGGCGCCCAGCTCCCTGAGTGCCTGGACTCCCCTGCCAAGGCGGCCGGGATCTATGAGTATCTGCTCTCCCGCAACATCCCCGAGCCGGTGGCCTCCGGCATCCTCTATCAGAACGCACTGGACTTTTTCCACAGAAACAGCCTGTAAGTCCTAAAAAACGCTTGCTTCCCGCCGCCCGGGACGGCATAATAGAGCATACAGTATAAGCAGCAGTCAGGAGGAGGCACAGTGATGTCAGAGAGTGTGTATTTGATCGGCGAGTCCCGCACCAACCTGGATAACGCCATCACCAAGATCTTCAATTCCTTTTACCTCGCCTTTGAGGTAGACCCGGAGACCGACCAGATCCTGCAATTCGGCTGCACCCATACGGTGGACCTGACCGAGACATTCCTCTCCCGCCTCTTTGTGGGGCAGAATCTGTGGGAGCGGAAAGAGACGCTGGAGGCAGAGCTGAACCGCCGCTACGGCGGCTCCTCCAAAAAGGCGATCGTGGTGGCCTATCTGGATGCCATCAAACGGTATCCCTCTTTGAAGGAAGCCGCGCGGCGGCATTCCTGAGACCGAATGCTCCGAGGGCGGCTGTCGTATGACAGCCGCCCTCGGAGCTTGATGTCAATTCAATTTTGGCAGATAGGCCAGGGGATTCACCGGCTCCCCGTCCGCCAGTAGTTCCAGGTGGAGGTGGGGCTCCAGGCCGCTCTCCGCCAGGGCTGTCCGCCCCACCTCGCCCAGCACGGCGCCGGTATCCACCAGGTCGCCCACCGCCACCGCGGTCTTCTGGGCCAGGTTGGAATACACCGCCGTCACCCCGTCCGGCTGAAGAATGGTCACCGTGGTGCCCATCATGGCGTCGTCATACACCTCAGCCACCTGGCCCTCTCCGGCCGCCAGCACCTTCCGGCCCTCCTCGGCGGCGATGTCGATCCCCCCATGGGTCCGCCAGTCCCCCATGGTCTCGTCATAGGCCAGGGCCTCCACCGTGAAGCCCCGGAGCACCTGCCCCTTCACCGGCCAGGTGTAGACCACCTCCCGGGGCTGCGCCGGTGCGGCCGTCTCCGCGTCCTTCTTCGGTTGAGGATCGTCCGGCTGAGCCGCCGGCTCCGGCGTAGGCTGAGGCTGGTGGGACTGCTCGCCGGGAAAGACCGCGCTGCTGTCCGGCAGGGTGACGCTGGGGTTCGCTGTGACCGGCTCCTGCGCCGGCTCGCTCCCGCTGACGGAGCGGATGAGATAATAGCCCGAAATTCCAATTGCGGCGACGCACAGGAACAGGACTATGTAGAAGCCCTTTCCCAGCACGAAGTCGCCCAGTTTTTCCAATCGGTTCCGTTTCATGGAAACCACCTCCGAAACCTATTGTGGACAGGCTCGGGGCACATTATACCCGTAGGCTTCCATTTTTTCAGCGTCCGCGGGAAAGGCGTACAGAAATGTGAAACTTGGATAGACGGATTCCCTAGAGATGTGGTATACTTTATCCACGAAACTTGTCAAAGTGAGGAAACAGCCATGTACCGTACCATTACCCTTTCCAATGGAGCCCGGCTTTTGACTGAATACATTCCGGGGGCCCGCTCCGCCGCCCTCGGATTTTTCGTGGGGGCGGGCTCCCGCCACGAGCGCGCCACAGAAAACGGCGCGGCCCATTTTATTGAACACCTCTCCTTTAAGGGCACTGACCGGCGCTCCGCCGCTGACCTGGCCCGGGAGATCGACGCCATCGGCGGTCAGGTCAACGCCTATACCACCAAAGAGAGCACCTGCTACTACGCCCGGTGCCTGGACCGCCACCTGGACCGGGCCTCTGACCTGCTGTGCGATATGCTGTTCCATTCCCGCTTCGCCCAGGAGGATGTAGAACTGGAGCGGAGCGTGATTCTGGAGGAGATCGGGATGTACGAGGATGCCCCGGAGGACCTGTGCGCCGACCGGCTGTCCATGGCGGTCTATAAGGGCCGCCCCCTGGGCCGCCCCATCCTGGGCCGCTCCTCTACCCTGAATGAGATGACGGGGGAATCCCTGCGCCAGTGGCAGGCGGAGCACTACTGTCCCGGCTCTATCGTGGTTGCCTTGGCAGGCCGCTTTGAGGAGCGCCACATCACCGCCCTGCGGGAACGGCTGGCCGCCCTGCCCGCCTCCACACCCCGCCGGATGCGGGACGCGGTCTACCACCCCGCTGTCACCGTGCGCCGGAAGGCCATTGAGCAGAACCATCTGATCCTGGCCTACCCCGGCCTGTCCTATCGGGATGACCAGCGCTACGCCCTGCTGCTGCTCAACTCCATCCTGGGGGGAGGCTGCTCCTCCCGCCTCTTCCAGGAGCTGCGGGAGAAGCGGGGGCTGTGCTATACCGTATATTCCTATGTGGCCGACCATGCGGACACCGGTCTGCTGGGTATCTATACCGCCACCGGCAGCGAACAGGAGGCTCAGGCCCTGGATGCCGTGCGGAACATCGTCAGCGACCTGGCTGAGCATGGTCCCACCCAGGAGGAGTTGGACCGTGCCCGGGAACAGGCTCAGGCCGGCCTTCTAATGGGCCTGGAGTCCGTCCAGTCCCGAATGAGCCACCTGGGCGCCTCCGGCCTTCTGTACGGCCGGGTGCGGGAGGTCGATGAGCTTCTGGAGTGCTATGAGCAGGTGACTCGGCAGGAGCTGCGCCAGCTGGCCCAGCATCTCTTCCGCCCTCAGGGGGCCTCTCTCTCTGCTGTGGGCCGGGTGCGCGCCGCGGAGGAGTACGCCGGCTGGCTCGCCCACTGACCTTTCCTCACAGAATACAAAAACACACGGCTCCCGTTGGGAGCCGTGTGTTTTCTGTCTGGATCGAAATCACTCAAACCGCCGCATTTTCCTTGTTCTTATGGCGGCTGAACAAGGCCTTCCGCTTGGTACCGTCCGGATTCTCGCGCCGAATCAGCAGATAGAAGGCGGGCATCAGGAACATGGCCAGCACCGTGGAGGCCACCAGGCCGCCTATGATGATATAGGCCATATCCTTCATCATGCTCATGCCGCTGTCGGTAGAGAAGATCATCGGCACCATGGAGATAATGGTGGTCAGGGTAGTCATCAGGATGGGGCGCAGACGGGTGGTGCCCGCCTCCACCAGGGCCTCACCCAGGGGCATGGTCCGGCGCAGCTGGTTGGTGCCATCCACCAGATAGATGCCGTTGTTCACCGCAATACCCACCAGCATTAGGAAGCCCATCAGGCCCAGAATGCTCATGGGGCGACCGGACAGGAACATCAGGCCGATAGAGCCCACCAGGCTCAGAGGAATGCACAGCATGACCATGATGGACAGCTTGGGGGAGTCGAACTGGATGCCCATGACCAAGAACACCAGGAAGATGGCGGACAGCAGGGCGGTACTTACGCTCTGGGTGGCCTCCTCCGTGGTGGAGTCCAGCGATCCGGTCCCCACCGTGACCCCCTCGGGAAGGGTCAGCCCCCGCACCGCGCTGTCGATGGCGCTGGCCGCGGTGTACTTGGCGGTATCCGTTGTGGTGGCCGTGACAGTAACGCTGTACTGCCCGTCCTGCCGGGTGATGCTGGGCAGGGTGGTGATGTACTCCACGTCAGCGATGTCCCGCAGAGTGATCATACGGCCGCTCTGGGTGGCAACAGGGTAATCCAGAAGGGTCGTGATGTCATCATACTTGCCCTCAGGGTACTCCAGCACCACATCGTACTCCGAATCGGAGTCTCCATAGTTGTCCAGGGTGGTAGCGGTCATGCCGTTGAGCAGGTAATAGACCTGCATGGCCACTGCGGATTCCGTGGTCCCCAGGGCCTGAGCCTTCTGGGAGTTCACCACCAGGCGGCCCTTAACGCGGCTCTGGTCGAACCCGTTGGCCACCCGGATCACGCCGGGGACCTGGCCCATGGCGTCGGCCACCTGATCCGCACCCTGCTCCAGGATGTCCAGGCTGTCGGCCACCAGGGTCACATCTTTGGTATTGCCCCCTCCCATCATGGCGCCCATGCTGGAGTCGCCGCTGGTGGGAGTGACCGCCAGGTCCATGCCGGGGGAGCTGCCGAAGCGGTTGGTGTACTCCTCCACCGCCGCCTCACTGCTGCGCTTGCAGCCGTCCACCGCGTAGGCGGTGAAGGTGGCGGTGTTCTCCGATGCGCTCAGAGTCACCTTTTCAAAGTTGGGATCCGCCAGAAGGGCATCTTCCAGGTCTTGGATCCGCTCGTCCATGACCGACAGCTTGGTGCCGGAGCGGAAGGTGGCCTCCAGGCTGACGCTGCCGTCATAGTTGTCCGGCATCAGCACAAACTCCATCTGGCTGGCCAGCAGGATGGCCGCCAGGAAGCAGGCCACGCCCACCGAGACCACCCTGCCAGGGCGGCGCAGCAGGCCGGGCATGACCCGGCGGTAGAAGGCACGGAACCGGGCCAGGAGCCGGTTGATGGGCAGTTCCTCCTTCGCCTTTGGCTTGAGCCATACGAAGGCCAGGGGGACCACCACCACAGCGCATAGGAAGGAGGAGAGCATGGTCAGCAGAATAGTCCAACTCAGGGGACCGGACATCATCCCCACCAGGCCTTCGGCCATCGCCAGGGGGATATAGACCACCACGGTGGTCAGCGTACCGGCCAGGGTGGACATGATCATGGTGGAGGTGCCCTCCACCGCCGCCTCCCGGAAGTCCAGGCCGTTCTCTCGGGAGCGCATACAGCTCTCCAGAATGACGATGGAGTTATCCACGATCATACCGATGGCGATGATGAGGGAGGTGCCGGTCATCAGGTCGATGGCAAAGCCGGCAAAGTTCAGAAGGATCACCGCCAGCAGGATGGACAGGGGCATACTGATGCCCACGATCAGGCTGGCCCGCAGGTCGCCGAAGAAGAGGAACAGCACCAGCATGGTCAGGATGATGCCGGTGATCAGGGTGTTCAGCACCTCTCCCAGGGTCTCCATGATGCTGTCCGCCTCGTTGTAAATAACCTCGAAGCTCAGGCCGTCCACGCTGTACTGGTCTAAAATTTCCATGACGTCCTCGCAGACGTCCACGGTGGCGGCGCTGTCCTGCTTGGTCACACTGAGCATGACGCTGTCGCCGCCGTTGTAGCGGCTGAGGTTCTCCGCATCCTTCTCATACACGTTGAAGAAGGTGCACAGATCCCCCAGGGCCACCATCTGGCCCGACGGGGTCTGGATGGGCAGGTTCCGGAAGTCGGCGTTCACATCCACGCTGCCGTAGACGCCCAGGGCGATGTCCTGGGTGCCTAGGGTGACGTCACCCACCGGCATATCAAAGTCGGCCGCCGCAATGGCGGAGCCCACCGCCGAAATGGAGAGGTGGTACTGCTGAAGGGCCGCCTCATCCAGCACGATGCGCAGATACTCGTCCTGGGCCCCGGTGACCTCCACCTGGGCCACGCCGCCCACGCTCTCGATCACCGGCACCACCGTGTCGTTGAGGTAGCTGGCCGCGTCCATCCCCTCGGGGGCCACAGCGGAGAGGATCATGGTGGGCATGAAGTCGGCGCTCAGCTCCATGATCAGGGGGTCCTCGCAGTCCTCCGGGAGAGTAGGCATCAGGTTGTCCATGGAGTTCTTCAGGTCGGAGTAGACCTCATCCATGTCCACACCGTACTTATAGGTCAGCTGGAGCATGGCGTAGTTGTCAAAGGAGTAGGAGTTGACGCTGTCGATGTCGGACAGGGTCTCGCACTCGTCCTCAATGGGCTGGGTGACCAGCCGGTCGATGCTGTCGGCGTCCGCCCCAGGCCAGGTGACCATCACCAGCTCCATGGGCATCTCCATGTCAGGCATATACTCCAGGGGCATCCCGGTCAGGGAGGCCGAGCCGAACACCACCACGGCCAGGATCATCAGGATCACCGAGGTGGGCCGGCGCAGGATCAATCGAATCAGTTTCATGGATTACGGCGCCTCCGTCCCGCCGGCGGCACTGCCGGAGGCATCCGATGTGCCGGAGGCGTCAGCAATCCCTTCCGCTTCCTCCTGTCCGGCCAGGCGGATGGGCGCGCCGTCCTTCAGTCCGGCGGACCAGGTGGTGATCACCTCATCCCCGGCGGTCAGTCCGCTGGTGACGGCGATGGTATCCGCGGTGTACAGGCCCACCGTTACCTCGGTGCGCACCACGGTCCCGTCCTGGGCCACATAGACATAGGCGTTGCCCTCGTCAAAATAGACCGCGTCGCTGGGGATCAGGATGGCCCCGCTGGACCGGTAGGCGGTGGTGGTCAGTTCCACCGCCAGGCCGTCAGGCAGGGACTGGGCCTCGTTGATGACCGCCTTGACCTTGAACAGGCCGGTGGCCGCGTCCACCACGCCGCTGATCTCCGTCACCGCGCCCTGATAGGTACGGCCATCACTGACCACCGAGACCTCTTGGCCGGCGGTCAGGGTCTGGCGCACCTGGTCGGTGACGTAGAAGGTGACCGTTTTATTGCTGCCGTTGGAGATGACAAAGGCCACCGTTCCGGAGGCAGCAAAGTTATTCAGGGTCAGATTGACCGCCTCCACCACCCCGGAGATGGGGGCGGTCATGTTATAGAGGGACAGCTGGTACTGGGCGGAGTTCACGCCCACCTGGGCGGACTGGATCCCCGCCCGGGCGGAGCTCAGGCCGGCCCGGGCCGCCTCGACCCCGGCCTGGGCGGACAGCAGAGCCTGGTTGGCCTGGTCCACCTCCGCCTGGGAGGCGGCGCCCATCTCAAAGAGGTGCTGGGTATCCTCATAGTTATCCTGGGCCAGACGCAGCTGCTCCTCCAGCACCGGCAGGTCGGCGCCGCCGTAGCCCGCTTGGGCGCTGTTATAGCTCTCCCGGGCACTCTGATAGGCCGCCTGGGCATTCTGGAGGGCCAGGCGGGCACTCTCGTCGTCGATGCGGCACAGGGGGTCCCCGGCGGAAACCGTGTCACCCACCGAGACCATGACCTCCTCCACATTGCCGGAAACCAGAGAGCCCACGCTGGCGGTGCCCTCCGCGGAAGTGGTCCCGATATAGGTGCTCTCGGTGCTCAGTTCGCCGGTCTGTGCGGCGGTGGTCTCCACTGTCACCGTCCGGTCCAACATGGGTTCCTTCTCCTCCGCACAGCCGGCCAGCGTCAGGGCCAGCGCTGCGCAGAGCACAGCGGAAATGGTACGTTTCATGGGGTGATCTTCCATCCTTTCTCTTACATCAGGCCCTGCTCCACCGCCCAGCGGTAGCTGGTGCGGGCGGAGAGCAGATCCCTCCAGGCCCCGTCCACTGCGGACTGGGCGGCCGCCAGGTCATCCTGAGCGGCCAGCAGCTTCATCTTGGCTACCTGACCCAGCTCATACCGCTTCTGGGTGGTCTCCAGCACCGTCTGCTGCCAGGCCAGGGCGGAACGCTTGCTGTTCAGGGTGTTCTCCTTGTCCGCCAGGGAGTCATACAGGGTGCGGAAAGAGGTCTCAAATTCCTGGAAGGCGGACTGATAGGTCAGCTTGGCGGCCGCCCAGGTGTGCTCGGCAGCCTGGAGCAGGTACTGCTTCCGGGAGCCCCGGTAGTCGCTCTGGGCGTCGTTCCAGTCCTCCTTGGCGTCCTTCAGCGTCTTTTCCGCATTGCGGAGGGTCCAGCTGGCCGCCTTGGCTGCGGCCAGATCGGCCTCATAGTCTGGCGCGGTCCACCCGTCCTCTCCCTGGACAGGCAGGGCGCCCAGGGAGATCTCCCCGGTGGGCTCCGCCCCAATCAGGGTCTGAAGCTGAGATTTATAGGTCGTGATCGTGGTGTCCAGCGTGTTCAGCTGGCTGACCACCTGGGTGCGCTGCGCCTCCACCTCGTCCACGTTCTGCCTGGACACCTGGCCCAGCTGCTGGCGCAGGCGCAGCTCCTCCAGGCTCCGGTCCAGGGCGGCCAGGCTCCGCTGGCCGTCGGCGGCCTGCTGCTCCAGACCCACCAGGGTGATGTACAGGGTCTGACCGGCGGCCACCATCTGATCCACCGTGCTGTTCAGCTGCCAGACCACATCGGCGTTGTCCGCCTGGACCTCGCCCTCCTTCAGATCGTCAAAGGTGTCCCGAAGGGAATCGTATGCGTTGGCCAGGGCGCTGTCATCCCCGCCCATGACGGTGATGTACCACTGGGCGTTGGCGATGTCGTTGAGCTGTCGCCGCAGATCCTCGTACATCAGATCGTAGTCGATCCCCTCGATCCCGCTGATGTTCTCCGAGAGCACCCGGGCGCTCAGGCTCCCCGACCGGATCCGGCTGTCCAGATTGGCCCAGGTCACCGTCCCCTCCGGGTCCGGCGGGAGCTTTGTTTCCTCCTGTACCTCCTGGGAGGCGCTGTCCGCGGTTCCTTCCTGCTGGCTCTCGGCGGCCATCGCCGGCCCCGTCAGTGTGCCGGCCGCCATCACAGCGGCCAGCAGCAGGGCAAATGTTCGTCTCATGGGATGATCCTCCATTTTTCACATCGGTCATTCGTCCGGTTCGTGTCTCTGTCAGTTTTCATCATAGTCTCCAAAGGTAAACTCAACGTAAACAAGGCCGGGATCCCCTCTGTGCACACTCACTGTTTTCCTCTCCGGCCGTCCGGTGCTCTTCGTCAAAATCACAGAAGGCAAAAAAAGCGCAGGAAGTTTACATTGGGTTTACCAGGCTCCGTTACCCTCAACATATAAGGGGCATTGCAGCATCCCGTCCACAGCGGGACACCCGGCTTTGACGTGGACCGCTCTTCTCTTTATACTATACTGTATCAGTACCAAGCAATCGAAACAGATCAGGCGGTTCACACCGCCCTCCGGGAGGCGGCCCCTCTCCGAGCATGAGCCCGGGGCCGGTTCCCCATCTCGACACAAAGGAGCGATGGAGATGGCAACCATCTTGCTGGTGGAGGATGAGGCCTCCATGCGCCTGCTCACCTGCGCCAAGCTGAAGCATCAATTTACCATCATCTGCGCCAAGGACGGCGTGGAGGCTCTGGAGCTGCTGGAGCGGCAGCCCGTGGATCTGATCATCGCCGATGTGATGATGCCCCGGATGGACGGCTATACCCTGGTCCAGACCCTGCGGGACCAGGGCAACGGCATCCCGGTGCTGCTTCTCACCGCCAAGCAGTCCTTCGAGGACAAGCGCCGTGGCTTCTCCTCCGGCGTGGACGACTACATGACCAAGCCGGTGAACTACGAGGAACTGACCTGGCGGATCAACGCCCTGCTCCGCCGGGCCCATATCGCCAGCGAGCGGCGGATCGTCATCGGCCCGGTGGTGCTGGACTCCAACACCTATACCGTCTCCCGGGGCGAGCAGGTGCTGGAGCTGCCCAAAAAAGAGTTCGAGCTGCTCTATAAGCTGCTCTCCTACCCCGGCCAGATCTTCACCCGGAATCAGCTGCTGGACGATATATGGGGCTTCGACTCCGAGAGCGGGGAGGACACCGTCAAGACCCACATCAGCCGCCTGCGCAACAAGCTGCGCGCCATCGAGGAGTTTCGGATCATCACCATCAAGGGTCTGGGCTATAAGGCGGAGGTGCTGGAATGAAGCGGAAACAGAGGCCCAACGTCAGCCTTCTGCTGTGGCTGACCAAGGAGTTTATCATCCTGTCCATCCTGTCCAATCTGGTCTGCACCGCCCTGTACATGGCGGGCTCCTGGCTCCTGACCGGGACGCCCCTCCCCGCTTCCCAGTCCAGCGGCCTGGGGCCCCTGCTGTTCCTCATCTGCTCCACCGTCATCCTGGGCTGCGGTCTGAACTACCGCTTTAACCAGTTTCTCACCGGCCTGGCCGGGGGGCTGCGCGGCGTGGCGGAGGGCAACTTCTCCCTGCGGCTGGACCCCCGCCGGGCCGGCCCGCTGGCCGCCGCCTATGAGGATTTCAACAAGATGGCCGAGGAGCTCCAGGGGGTCCAGACCCTGCGGGAGGATTTTATCAACAGCTTCTCCCACGAGTTCAAGACCCCCATCACCGCCGTCTCCGGCTTTGCCGAGCTGCTTCAGGAACCCGGACTCACCGAGGAGGAGCGCAGCCAGTATCTCCAGATCATCGCCGAGGAGGCCCACCGCCTGGCCAATCTGGCCAACAGCACCCTGCTGATGTCCCGGCTGGAATCCCAGCACTCCATCCCCGAGAAGGAGCCCTTCTCCCTGGATGAGCAGATCAAGCGGTGCACCATCCTGCTCTCCAGCGCCTGGGAGAAAAAGCGCATCGCCTTCTCCGCCGACCTGGAGCCTGTCTCCTATGTGGGGAACGAGGAGCTGATGCGCCATGTCTGGATCAATCTGCTGAACAACGCCATCAAATTCACTCCCGAGGGGGGAGAGGTTTCCATCACCCTCCAGTGCTCCCCGGAGCAGATCCAGGTCCAGATCTCCGACACCGGGATCGGGATGTCCCCGGAGATGATATCCCACATTTTTGACCAATACTACCAGGGGGAACCCAATCACACCGAGAAGGGTCTGGGCCTGGGCCTGTCCATCGTCCACCGCATCGTCGAACTGTGCGGCGGCCAGATCCAGGTGGACAGCATCCCCGATCAGGGCAGCGTGTTCACGGTGCTCCTCCCCCGGAGCCGGTGAGCCCGGATCACACCCCCCGCAGCTCCACCTGCTCCACCCAGGGCCGCACCAATGCAGCGAATCCCTCCAGGCTCTCCCGGTCCCAGGGGTGGAGCCCCGCCCGGAGCACCGTATCCCGGTCTACAAAGCTCTGGAGGTAGTACCGCCGGGCCCCGGACAGCCAGGGGCCGATGGCCCGGAAGCTGTCCCCGTCATGGAGCTCCCGCACCACAGTGGTACGGAACTCATAGTCCACCGCCCCGGAGAGAAGGAAGGAGACGCTCTCCCGAAAGGGGGCCAGGTCCAGGCCGGACCGTCCTACTGTCTCTCCATACCGCTCCGGGCTGTTTTTGATGTCCATGGCCACATAGTCCAGCAGACCGGCCTCCGTCAGGCGGCGCAGCCGGTCCGGATGGCTGCCGTTGGTATCCAGCTTCACCGGAAAGCCCAACTCCTTGATCCGGCCCAGCAGCCCCTCCAGTTCCGGCCGGAGCAGGGGCTCTCCCCCGGTGACGCACACCCCGTCCAGCAGGCCCTGCCGTTTTTGCAAAAATGCGGTCAGTTCCCCGTCGTCCAGGGCGGCGGGGGCCTCCCCCTCCACCAGCTCTCCGTTGTGGCAGAAGGGACAGCGCAGATCGCACCCTCCTAAAAACACGGTGCAGGCCACCTTGCCCGGATAGTCCAGCAGGGTCATTTTCTGCAAGCCCTGGATCTCCATTCTAATCTCCTCCTTGTCCGCAGTCTCCCACCATTGTAGGCGGCCCTCCGCCGGGCTGTCAACCGGAAGCCGGAAAATTCCCCGTTGTCCCCCGGGGCGGAACATGATAGAATAGGACTGTTCAAACAAAGCGACTGTCGAAAAGGAGAACCCTCCATGCTGTATGCCGTGCTTGTGGTGGCCCTGGTGGCCCTGGACCAGCTGGTCAAATACCTGGTGGTCCAAAACATTCCTTTGGGTGAGTACGTCCCCTTTCTGCCCCATATCCTGGATCTGACCTATGTGCAGAACACCGGCGCGGCCTTTTCCCTGTTCAGCCAGCACACCTGGCTGCTCACCCTCCTGTCCGGGGTGGTGTCCGTGGTTCTGGTGATCTGCCTGGGGAAAAGCGTCCTCCCCCACTGGTCGGGGATGCTGGCCCTGTCGGTCCTGCTGCTAATGGCGCTGGTGCGGGGCTTCTTTCGCCATCCCTTCGGCCGGATCTCTTTGGCCCTGCTGCTGGCGGGCGCGGTGGGCAACCTCATTGACCGGGCCTTCCAGGGCTATGTGGTGGATATGTTCCATGTGCTCTTCATGGAGTTTGCTGTGTTCAATGTGGCGGACATCTGTGTGGTGGTGGGGGGTATCGCCGCCGCGGTCTACTATGTATGGGGCTATGAGCGGCTGGAGAAGGGCCTGCACCCCCAGGAGCACCGCTCATGACCGCCCTCACCTTCACCGTCCAGCAGTCCGGCGAGCGGCTGGACGCCCTTCTGGCCCGCAGCGTGGAGGGGCTGACCCGCTCCGCCGCCCAGCGCCTGCTGGAGGACGGGGCGGTGACCTGCCGCGGGAAAGCGTTGAAAAAGAATGACCGCCCCGCCGCCGGCGATGTGGTGGAGGTTCTCCTCCCCGACCCCGAGCCGGTGGACGTCCTCCCCCAGAACATCCCTCTGGACGTGGTGTACGAGGACGGGGATGTGATCGTGGTAAATAAGCCGGTGGGCATGGTGGTCCACCCCGCCCCCGGACATCCGGACGGGACTCTGGTGAACGCCCTGCTCTTCCACTGCGGGGATACCCTCTCCGGCATCAACGGTGCCCTGCGCCCCGGCATCGTCCACCGCATTGACCGGGACACCTCCGGCCTGATCATCGCCGCGAAAAACGACCGGGCCCACCTGGCCCTGGCCGCCCAGCTTCAGGACCACTCCCTGGCCCGGGTGTACGAGGCGGTGGCGGTGGGCAGCTTCCGGGAGGACAGCGGCACGGTGGACGCCCCCATCGGCCGGCACCCGGTGGACCGCAAGCGGATGGCGGTTGAACCCCGAACAGGCCGCCCTGCCGTGACCCACTGGTCCGTGCTGGCCAGGTACCGGGGCTTTACCCATGTGGAATGCCGGCTGGAGACGGGCCGCACCCATCAGATCCGGGTCCATCTGTCCTCTATCGGCCACCCGCTCCTTGGCGACACGGTGTACGGCAGCCGAAAGCCCTGGCCCGGCCTGGCCGGCCAGTGCCTCCACGCCCGGCGCTTGAAATTCATCCACCCCTCCACCGGCCGCCCAGTGGAACTGGAATGTCCTCTGCCCGACTGGTTCCAGGCAGTCTTGCGCAAGTTGGAGGCTCAATCACTTTGATGGCTGGATCCAGACAAAAAATCGCCGTCTGTCAGCACACAACAGAATAGATCAACGGTCCGCTGCCTGCTCTCCGCAGGCGGCGGACCGTTTTCTGTCCGGCTCAACGCATTCTGCATATCCGGCCATTTCCTGCGGATACTATATTTTGTTTCCAAAAAACTACCGTAGGAGGAACTATATAGATGAAAGCAACAGGCATTGTAAGACGGATTGACGAATGAGATATAATAGGGCAAAGTCGGAAACCACTATGAATGGCTGTTGTTTCGCTGATTTTGTCCAACTTTCACGAGCAAAAAGTGAGCAAAGCTCTTTGACTGCGGTAAGCTGCAACCGCAACCGTGAAAGGAGGCAGCAGCATAAAACTGAATATCATCGGGAAGCCCCGGTATTGCACTGCGCATAGCAGAACAATACCGGGGCTTTTCTTGTTTCAATCTGAAAATGGAGGTCGTACAAAATGAATGCACCCGATAAAGCCGTGGCGTTTGAAGCTCTGATGAAAGACACTCCCGGCTTTGATCACTATGACAGCGGCTACGATGGAATCCTTCCTGAATGCCGGAATTGCCGTTTCCATCGTCCCCTATGGAAATATCAGTCCTGCGTATTCGAGGAATGCCCATATTGCATTACCAAGCAGTCCACAAAGAAGGTGATGTCCAATGAGAGGTAAAACCGGCGCAGATCGTGAGATCAGCGTCAACACCTATACCGGTGGCTTCACCACCATGCTTAACCACCACCTGAGAAACAGGAATCTTTCTCTCAAGGCAGTAGGTCTTCTCTCAAAGATGCTCAGTCTTCCTCCCGATTGGGACTATTCCATCCGTGGACTTGCAATGCTGAATACAGACGGCATTGACGGTATCAGAACGGCTATGAAAGAGCTGGAAGACGAAGGATATGTTGTTCGTGTTCAATCCAGAGACGAGCGCGGGAGAATGTCCCGCAACAAATACACGGTTTACGCACTGCCGCAGAAGGAAAAGCCGTCACCGGATTTACCGTCATCGGAAAACCCGACAACGGTTAAGCCGCCACCGGATGAACCGATGACGGAAAAGCCCACGCAAATAAATACTAATCAAGTAATCCCTAAAAAAAGAAATGACTCACTTAGTAAATATCAATCTATCAATCCTGATGGGATGGATGCGATGGATGAAAGAGAGCGTTATGAAGAAATTATTCGTGAAAACTTGGAGGTAGATATTTTATCTCAGGACAGCCGGTATGACATTGACCGCGTGAATGAAATTATCGAAGTCATGCTGGATGCCATCTGTTCTACAAGTCCAACGCTCCGTGTCAACAATGCAGATATGCCGAAGGAGGTAGTCAAATCTCGTCTCTTGAAGCTGAACAGCAGCCATATTGATTATGTCTTCGACGCAATGCGGAAAAGTCCATCGGATATTCGGAACATCAGAGCCTATATGCTGACGGCACTCTATAACGCACCGGCTACGATAGACAATTACTATTCCGCCCTCGTCAACCATGATTTCTACGGGCAGGACAGATTGGCAGGGTCAAAGAAGTCCAAGACCTACGATTATAGCCTTTGTGAAGACACTCTTTAATGGCGTCAATTTGAGCAATGCTCGGAAAGGAGGACAGTGTAAATGAAAATCATCTATCGCCGGATTGTGCCGCCTTAGCGTCGGCAGCGGTCCCCATAATCATTCCAACGAAAGGAGGTAAACGCCGCAATGCAGGATGAAGTCAACACCAAAGTTGTTGCAATCATGATCAAGGGCGGAAAAATCTCAGCCGAGGTGCTGAAAAAGGCGCTGGACAAGTTCGTTCAGGAGATCGAGAAGGCGCAGAAGCAGATGCAGCAGCCTAAAACCTATCGCGGCAAGCAGTCCATTAAGCATCTGATGAGCCAGAACGCCGCCATCTCCAACATCGAAGTGACGGACGGCAACATCAAGTCCTTTGAGCGAACAGCCAGTAAATACGGTCTGGACTTTGCGCTCAAGAAGGACGTTTCCGTTGAGCCGCCCAGCTATCTTGTCTTCTTCAAGGGACGGGACGTTGATGTGATGACCGCCGCCTTCAAGGAGTTCTCCGCAAAAACCGTCAAGCAGAAGGAACAGCCGTCTATCCGGCACAAGCTGGATCAGGAGAAAGCCCAGAGCAAGGCGCAGCACAAAGAGAAAGTCAAGGTCAAGACCAAGGATCGGGGTGTGGAGCTGTGAACAAGTCCGATGTGAAGAAGCTCATTCTTCTGAACCTCCCGTATGTCTTTGCCTTTTACTTTGCGGATAAGATCGCCGCTGTGTTCCGCCTTGCACCCGGCACAGCGTTCATCGACAAGCTGACAAACGGTTTTGCCGTGTTCGGCACAGCCTTTGCAAATCCGTTTCCCAGCTTTCATCCCGTTGATCTGCTCATCGGTCTGTCGGCTGGCGTGTTGCTCAAGCTGGCAGTTTACGTCAAGGGTAAGAACCGCAAGAAGTTCCGGAAGGGCGAAGAGTACGGCTCTGCCCGCTGGGGTAAGCCGGAGGACATCAAGCCGTACATGGACCCGGAGTTCTCCAACAACGTCATTCTAACGCAGACGGAGTTCCTGACCATGAACAGCCGCCCGAAGCAGCCGAAATACGCCCGCAACAAAAATATCCTTGTCATCGGCGGTTCCGGCTCAGGTAAGACACGCTTTTTCGTGAAGCCGAACCTGATGCAGATGCACAGCAGCTATGTTGTGACTGACCCGAAGGGTACGGTACTGGTGGAGTGCGGCAAGATGCTCGAAAAGGACGGCTATGTCATCAAGTCGCTGAACACCATCAATTTCAAGAAATCCATGCACTACAACCCATTCGCGTACATCCGCAGCGAGAAGGACATCCTCAAGCTGGTCAATACGATCATCGTCAATACGAAGGGAGATGGCGATAAGTCCGGCGAAGATTTTTGGGTGAAGGCGGAAAAGCTGTACTATACAGCCCTCATCGGTTACATCTGGTATGAGGCACCCGATCACGAGAAAAACTTTACTACCCTGCTCGAAATGATCAATGCCTCGGAAGCCAGAGAGGACGATGAGACCTTCAAGAACCCTGTGGATGTCATGTTCGACGAGCTGGAAGCCCGCGACCCTGACCACTTTGCGGTCAAGCAATACCGCAAATACAAGCTGGCGGCGGGTGTTGTATGCTCTAAAAGACTTCTTAATCAAGCGGTTGGGAAGTCTCTTAGAACACACAACCTAAAACCGAAGAAAGGAGCGCAAGTTATGAGAAAAAACGAGAAAATCACTGCTCTGTACGAACGACTGAGCCGTGATGACTTTGGCAAAGATGATGACCAACAGCGTGAGAGCAATTCCATTTCCAATCAAAAGGCTATGTTGGAGGAGTTCGCCGCCCGGCAGGGCTTTACAAACATTGTCCATTTCACGGACGATGGCATTAGTGGTACTTGCTTTGACCGTCCCGGATTTTTGGCAATGATGAAAGAGGTTGAAGCCGGGAATGTGGAGTATCTGTGTATCAAGGACATGAGCCGCATGGGTCGTGACTATCTGAAAGTCGGTCAGATTATGGAAATCCTGCGTCAGCGTGGCGTTCGCCTTATCGCCATCAATGACGGCGTGGACAGTGCCAGAGGGGACGATGATTTTACCCCTTTCCGCAACATTATGAACGAGTATTACGCCAGAGACACCAGCCGTAAAATCCGTTCCACTTTCCAGTCCAAAGGCAAGTCCGGCAAGCACCTCACAGGCACGGTCATTTACGGCTATCTCTGGAACGAAGCCAGAGACCAATGGTTGGTTGACCCCGAAGCCGCTGATGTGGTCAAGCGCATCTTTGCCATGACGATTGACGGCTACGGTCCGTATCAGATCGCCAGCAAACTGAAATCGGAAAAGGTGCTTATTCCGTCTGCTTACCTTGCCCAACACGGCGAGGGCGTGAACAAAAACAAGACTTTCAAAGATGTGTACGGCTGGGGTTCTTCCACCATCTGCAACATTCTTGAAAAGCGTGAATATCTGGGACACACCATCAATTTCAAGACCCGAAAGCACTTCAAGGACAAGAAAAGCCATTATGTCCCGGAGGACGAATGGACAATTTTCGAGAATACCCATGAGCCTATCATTGACCAGCAGACCTTTGACCTTGTGCAGAAAATCCGTGGGAATGTCAGACGCTACCCGGACGGCTGGGGCGAAGCAGCTCCCCTCACAGGCTTGCTTTATTGTGCCGATTGCGGCGGCAAGATGTATGTCCACCGTACCAACAACGGCAAGCGTATTTCTCAATATACCTGTTCCCAATACAGCAAAGTCCCAGTTGGAAAGCTCTGCAAGACCCAGCACCGTATCAATGAAGATGTGGTACTGTCCCTTGTCTCTGAAATGCTCAAAGCCATTGCCGAGTATGCGAAGCATGACCGAGCCGAGTTTGTCCGTGTGGTGCAGGAAGCGCAGTCCAGCCAGCAGACAGCAGAGGTTAAGAAACAGCGGATACGCCTTGCCACCGCAAAGCAGAGAGTGTCGGAGCTGGAAGTCCTGCTCTGTAAAATCTATGAGGACAACATTTTAGGAAAGCTGTCCGACAGCAGATACGCCACTCTGGACGCTCAATACGAAAAGGAGCAGACCGAGCTTACCGCTGAAATCTCTGCTCTGGAAAAGGCAGTCAAGAGCTACGAGAAGCACGAAAAGGACGCTGACCGTTTTATCGCTCTGATTGACAAATACGAGAACTTCGACAAGCTGACCATTGCTATGCTCAACGAGTTTATCGAGAAAATCCTTGTGCATGAGCGTGACCGCAAAGGCAGTATACAGACCACACAGGAGGTCGAGATTTACTTCAATTTTGTCGGGCGATTTGTTCCCCCGGCGTTTGGAGAAGTGGAGCTGACCCCGGAAGAATTAGAGGAAATCCGCAAACGTGAGGAACGCAAGGACAGGCTTCATCAGAACTACTTGAAGCGTAAAGCCAGCGGAGCGCAGAAGCGATACGAGGACAAAATCAAGGGGAGAAAAAAGGCAGAAATCGAAGCCAAGAAAGCCGCCATTCGTGCGGAGGACATTGCAAAGGGCGTGTTCGTCCCTGTCAGCAGTTTACCGCAGAGAGAGCCGATGAAAGGAGTACAAACAGCATGAATATCACTTACACACAGAACGGCGATTATCTTATCCCGAACATCGTTATCCGCAAGACAAAGCCCCTCAGACACTACGGCAGACTTCGCAAGGCGTATCTGGAAATGCACCGCCCGATACTGTTCAATGAGCTGGCGCTATCCGACAAGCTCTTTGAGCATTGCGCCGAGATTGACGAAGCGGCACGAAGCCGCATGGAGCTGATCGTGCGGTCACTGGCAGAGCAAAACGGCGTGACAGAGCAACTGAAAGCTGAAAACCAAATGGAATGGGTGCGGCAGATGAACGCTTGCAAGGCACAGGCAGAGGAGATTGTGAAGTTTGAGCTGATTTATGACTGATACTGAGAGCGCCCGGACGAAAAATGTTCGGGCGCTCAAACGCTTGAACAAACTGTAACTTTTTCAAGGAGTCTATTGACTAAGGCACCGAGTATGAGTATAATTAGTTCTGCTACTTAGCAACGCTAATCAGCAGAACTAAAGTGTGGTGAAGATTATGGATAACAAATATGTGCAACAATTCAAAAAAGGCTCTCTTGAAATGATACTATTATCCTTAATCGGGCGCAAAGAGACCTATGGCTATGAAATAATCACAGAGTTAAATAGCAGTGCATCTGTCTTAGGATATGCAAAAGAGGGAACGATTTACCCTATTCTGTATCGCTTACAAGAAGCGGAACTAATTCAATGTCGTTTAGCACCAGCGGCTGCTAATGGCGGATCAAAAAAATATTACTCCCTTACTCTTAAAGGAAAGGAAGTTTTACAGGAATTGATTACGTTTTGGTCCAGCTATACGGATTGTGTAAATAGCTTTATCGCCACCTATCAACAAACGGAGGTCTCAGAATGAAGGAGCAATACATAAGGCAGGTTGAAAAGGAATTAAATTTATCACGCAAAGCAAAAACCGAGGTTGTGCGTGACTTGAATGAAATATTTAATTCTGCCGTGGAGCATGGAGAAACTGAACAACAGGTAATCGAAAGGCTTGGAACGCCGCAAGAATTTGCTAACAGCACAGCAGAACAGTTTGGAATTGATAATTCCGTCCCAAAGAAACGGAAATGGATCATTTCAAGTGTCATTTCCCTTGTGGTAGCTATTGTTGCTTTTTTAATTTATGCTACTGCAAAGTCTGGTAAAGTGCCGGAAGGAGCAATCGGGCAAGCAGACGCAATGACAAACATTCAGGTTAATGGTGATTTTATTTTTGATGCTTCTCAAATTATTTTATTGGTTGGCATAATCGCTTTTGCATTTGCCACAATTCAGATTATCAGAGCTGTCCACAACAATAGGAGGTAACTATGAAAAGATTTATTCCGGGAATTGCAATTTTGCTTATATTGTCATTGACTGCTTGCTCCGCCCCAAAAACACCACCCCTCCATCTCCCAAGACTTTTATGTTTATCGAATCCCTGTTCACAGCTTTCCTTGAAGCGATTTTTTGATTCAAAAAAAGAACCTTTTTTTCCAGACTCACACATCCTTGCGTGATCAATAGATACACAAATGGAATTTTCCTCTATGAATCTCTGCGAATTGCGAAACGTCGCACTCGAACGGAAAGCGCGGGACTACACCTATCGGCTCCACATTGAATCCCTGGCCATCCGGGCCGGTGAAAAAATCGCGCTGATCGGCCCTTCGGGCTGCGGGAAAAGCACCGCGCTGGACCTGCTCGCCATGATACTGCCCCCAAGCGGGGCGGAAACGTTCCTGTTCAACGCGCCGGGCGATACGCCGGAAGATGTGGCGGAACTCTGGCGGCGCGGGGGGCGGGAACGTATGGCCCGCCTGCGGCTGCGGCATATCGGCTACGTGCTGCAAACCGGAGGACTCCTGCCCTTCCTGAGCGCGCGGGACAACATGACAACGCCGGGCAGAGCCAAGGGCATGGACGCGAAGGCCGTGGACGCCGGATTGAAGGAACTGGCCGGACGCCTCGGCATCGGACACCTGCTCAGCGCCCTGCCGGACAAACTGTCCATCGGGGAACGGCAGCGGGTCGCCATAGCGCGGGCGCTGCTGCCGAAACCTGAGCTCGTGCTCGCCGACGAGCCCACCGCCGCGCTGGACCCCGTGACCGCGAAGAACGTCATGCGCCTGTTTACGGAACTGGCCGGAGAATGCGCGCTGGTCGTCGTGTCGCACGACCACAGGCTGGTCGAGGAAAACGGCTTCCGCTGCCTGCGCCTGGATGTGGACGGCGGGGACGGCTCCATCAACACCACGCTGCGGGGGTGAACATGCGTTTTTCCATCATCTGCGGCATGGCCCTGAGGGACTACTGGCACGAGCGCGCCCTGTCCCTGTGCGCGGTGCTTGCGCTGGCGACCGTGCTGGCTCCCCTGCTCATCCTGTTCGGCGTACGCAACGGCGTCATCAGCAATCTTCAGGAACGGCTGCTCCAAGATCCCCGCAACCTTGAAATCGTTCCTGTGGGCAGCGGCAAATACGGCAAGGCCTTCTTCGAAGAGCTGCGGAAACGCCCGGACGTGGGCTATGTGGTCCCCCAGACGCGGGCCATAGCCGCGACCATCGGCCTGCTCCCCTCCTCCAAAAAAAAAGGCGGGCTGTCCCCCAACCCGGTCAACGTCAGCCTCATCCCTTCCGGCGCGGGCGATCCCTTGACCCGGCGTTTTGCCGGAAGCGCGGCCCTGAAGGGCGACGAAATCATCCTGACCGCGCCCGCCGCCGACAAGCTCGGAGCGCGCGCCGGGACCATACTGACCGGGCGGGTCACGCGGGCGCGGGGCATGGCGCGGGAGCAGGCGGAAACGCCCCTGCGCGTCAAAGCCGTACTCCCGCTGTCCGCGCTCCAGAAGGAGGCCGCCTTTGTGCCGCCGTCATTGGCCGAGGACGCCGAAACCTACCGCGACGGCATGGGCGTACCCGAACGCGGCTGGACGGGAACGGCACGCGGAGACGGCGAACGGCTCTACCCTTCATTCCGGCTCTATGCCGGAAACCTTGACGGTGTGGCCTCGCTGCGGGACTTTCTGGGCACCCGGAATATCGACGTCTATACCCGCGCCGAAGAAATCGAAAACGTCAAAATGCTGGACCGCTCCACAACGCTGGTGTTCGGCCTGATCTGCCTTGCGGCGGGCGTGGGCTTCCTCGCATCCACGGCGAGCAACCTCGTCGCCGCCATCCGGCGCAAGCGCCGCGTGCTCGGCATTATCCGGCTCATGGGCTTTTCCGGGGCGGACATCGTGTGCTTCCCGCTGATGCAGACGCTGTTCACGTCCGCGCTCGGCATGGGGCTGGCCTTCGCGCTCTACGCCGCCGTCGCGGGCGTCATCAACGCCCTCTTCCCCCTCGGTGCGGAACTCGGCGCCGTCTGCCGCCTGTCGTGGGCGCATGTCGGGGGGGCTGCCGGCGTCGTGCTCGCGTTGTCCCTGCTGGCCGCCCTGCCAGCGAGCCTTTCGTGCAGCCGCCTTTCACCTTCCGAGGTTATCCGCAATGAATAAATGGTGTTTCCTGTTGATTGCCGCCTGCCTGCTCGCTCCCGATACGGGGCACGCCGCGCTCAAGGCACGGGACGATGTGAAGGCCGAAGACGCCTTCAACCCCAACCCCGCCCCCGATGATCTGATCCTGCCCATGCCCTGCGGGCAAAGCATGGTGCTCAAGGCTGTAGGCGTACGCGGCAAGGGCCTGCTCTGGGATCTCGAAACCCGTTTCGGACGCCGGGACGGCGGCTCCGACGATCGCGGCTATTATGACAGCCCGTATGCGTCCGCCATCTCGGGCCCGTTCGTGCTCAAGGATCTCCCTCCCGACTGGCGGCAGAAAATCAAGGCCGCCAACCCGGACGCCGACGCCATGCAATTCTATTTTGAAGGCAAATACGAGGTGAGCAAACGCCAGTGGGATGCCGTCATGGGCGGGCAGTGCATGGATGGGGACGCCCTCCCCGCCCTCAGCCCCGAGGACGCGCGCCCCGTCGTCGAGGTTTCGTGGCATGAGGCGCAGGAATTTACCAAGAAGTATACGGAGTGGCTGCTTGCCAACGCTCCGCAGTCTCTGCCCGGCTTTCAGGGGGACGACAGGAACACCGCCTTTGTCCGCCTGCCCACGGAAGCGGAATGGGAGTACGCGGCGCGCGGCGCCCAGAAGGTTTCGCCGCTGTCCCTGAGCCAAGAGGATTTCTTTGAAATGCCGATGGGCGACGCCATCAAGAACTACGCCGTGTTCCGCGACAGTGAGGGGACTTCGGAAGAAACGCTCCAGCGCATCGGCTCGCGCAAGCCCAATCCGGCGGGATTCTACGACATGGCGGGCAACGCCGCCGAAATGGTGCAGGACGGATTCCAGTTCTCCCTCGGCGGACGGCTGCACGGCTCCACGGGCGGCTTTATCCGCAAGGGCGGCGGATTCCTGTCCACGCAGGATGAGGTCATGCCCGGACGGCGGGAAGAAGTGGCCCCCTTCCTCAAGGACGGGCCCAACAAGGCACGGGATCTCGGATTCCGCATCGCCCTTTCCGGCATCAACACCCCCGGCGGCGCAAGGCCCGCGGAACTGGCCTCGGAATGGGAGAAGGCCGGGATCGAGCTGTCCGCCGAACTGAACCCCTCCGGCGATCCGCTGGAACTGGTGGCCCAGCTTGAAGCGCGGGCCGGGAGCGATGCGGAAAAGGCCAGCCTCAAAGGGCTTCAAAACCTGATCCGCGAAAACAATATTTCACTCGAACGCCAGAAGCGCTCCACGGTGTCCAATGAAATCCGTTCGGCCGTCTACCTTGTGACCATGCTCAAGGACTGCCTGATCAAGCGGGAAATCATCGGCAAGGAGCTGCAGAACTTCGAGGACAAGAAAAAGCAGATCACGGCGGCCCTGCCCAAAATGAAAGCCGCCGAAGCCAACCAGTACAAGCAGGTCCTTGCCAGCCTCGACAAGGGCATAGCCCTTTCCAAAACCGGCATCGGCAATCAGGAAGCCGAATTCCGTTCCATGCTCCTGTTCTACAAACAGACGGTGGAAAATACCCGGAAGGTGCCGCAATCCCTCTTTGACGAAGAGTTGAAGGGCCTCGGGCAGGAAATGTCCGGCAAGGCCCCCCACCTCGTCAAGCAAAACGCCTCACTCCAGATCTACAGGAAGCACGTCGCCGCACTGCGCGGCGGCAAGCTGGCCCTGCTCTCGTCGGATGCGCTCAGAAAGGACATCCTGTCATTGATTCCCAAGGGGAAATGATCCATAAGTGGAGGGAGAAAAACTCTCCCTCCTCCTCTATTCTCCTGCGGACATATCGATTTCACTCTCCGTTTCCGGCTTTTTTGTATCCCTCGGACGACCTTGAGCTCATCCATCCCTTTCCCTCTCTGGTGCTCTCCACACCCCGATCCTTTTCCGCTCGCTTTCCTTCCATACCTTACCTGTGACACAGCTTTTCTTTTCCGCCATTTGCGGAGATGCCTGATGCGCTAGGAAAATCATAGCCTTTTCTTTCTTTTTTTCTAAAGTAACAAATTGATAATAAAGGATAATAAGGAATCTTTATTATCAATATTGATTATTGTTATTGACTTATCTGTGGGAAGCGCGCATGGTTTCTTCACACAGGGCATCTCTGTTTCCTTGCAACGTCTCAACCCCACCCGGCCAGCCGGAAAAACCCAAAGGAGGCAACCATGTCCAACGATCTGCTCACAAACAACGCCGGTGCTCCGGTAGTCGATAACGAAAACGCCCTCACCGCCGGGCCTCGCGGCCCCATGCTGCTTCAGGATACGTGGTTCCTCGAAAAGCTGGCCCATTTCGACCGTGAAGTCATTCCCGAACGCCGTATGCACGCCAAAGGCTCCGGCGCATACGGCACGTTTACGGTTACCCACGACATCACCCGCTATACCAAAGCCTCCCTGTTCTCCCAGATCGGCAAAAAAACCGATCTGTTCATGCGTTTCTCCACGGTTGCGGGCGAACGCGGCGCCGCTGACGCCGAACGCGACATCCGCGGCTTCGCCATCAAATTCTATACGGATCAGGGCAACTGGGATCTCGTGGGCAACAACACGCCAGTCTTCTTCCTCCGCGACCCGCTGAAATTCCCCGACCTGAACCACGTGGTCAAACGCGATCCCCGCACCAACATGCACAGCGCCAAAAACAACTGGGACTTCTGGACCCTCCTGCCCGAAGCGCTGCATCAGGTAACGGTCGTCATGAGCGATCGCGGCATTCCGGCGAGCTACCGCCACATGCACGGATTCGGCAGCCACACATTCAGCTTCATCAACGCGAACAACGAACGCTTCTGGGTGAAATTCCATTTCCGGACGCAGCAGGGCATCAAAAACCTGACCGACGCCGAAGCCGAAGCCATTATCGCCAAGGATCGTGAAAGCCATCAGCGCGATCTCTATGAGCACATCGAAAAGGGCGATTTCCCCCGCTGGACCCTGTTCATTCAGATCATGCCCGAAGCCGACGCCGAGAAACTGCCCTACCATCCCTTTGATCTGACCAAGGTCTGGTATCACAAGGACTATCCGCTCATCGAAGTGGGCGAACTCGAACTGAACCGCAATCCCGAAAACTATTTCGCGGAAGTGGAACAGGCCGCGTTCAATCCCGCGAACGTAGTTCCCGGCATCAGTTTTTCGCCGGACAAGATGCTGCAGGGGCGTCTCTTCTCCTACGGCGACGCGCAGCGCTACCGCCTTGGCGTGAACCATCACCTCATCCCGGTGAACAAATCCCGCTGTCCGTTCCACAGCTACCACCGCGACGGTCAGATGCGCGTTGACGGCAACTACGGCAGCTACACCAACTACGAGCCCAACAGCAACGGCGCGTGGAAGGACCAGCCCGATTTCTCCGAGCCGCCGCTGAAGCTTTCCGGCGACGCCGATCACTGGAAGTACCCTTGCGACGACGCCGACTATTACGAACAGCCCGGCAAGCTTTTCCGGGTTATGACGCCCGAGCAGCAGGAAGCCCTTTTCGGCAACACCGCCCGCGCCATGGCCGGTGTGCCCCGTGAGATCCAGATCCGCCACATTTACAATTGCTCCAAGGCTGATCCCGCTTACGGCAAGGGTGTTGCCGACGCCCTCGGCATCCCCATGAGCGAAGTGAAGTTGTAAAATAGCTAGGGGATAGAAGCATTGGGGAAGGGAGGGAAAACTTTTCTGAAGAAAAGCTTTTCCCTCCCTTCCCCAAACCCCATCCCTCCCTTTCCAAAGACCTTTGACCTTATCGAATCCCTGTTCGCGGTTTTTCTTACGCAGATTCTCTTTAGGATAAGGGAAGTTCAGCTTTGGTGGAGGGCCGTGCGGCAGGAATTTCGTTGGATGGCGGGCAACTCAAAACGGCACGTTCTTTTTTTGGATTTACTCAAAAAAAACTCCCGAAGCATCGTTGCTTCGGGAGTTCTTTTCAAAGCCGTTTTCACAGGGAACAATGTCGATTTTCCCCCCACCATGAACAGGGATTCGATAAGGTCAAAAGTCTTGGGAAGGTGAGAGGAGGGGGTCCGTGGGAGGAGAGAGGAAACCTTTCTGAAGAAAGGTTTCCTCTCTCCTCCCACGGTTCATCCCCTAATCCCCACAAACCTTGTCGGAAACAAGGGCCATAAAACCAAGGGTCTTCCTGAGGCTGTCGAGCTGCGGATCAATGCCGTAGCGATGGGCAAGCCACAGGATGTCGGGCATGAAAAGCATCGTCCCTTCGCCGGGGACTTCGGAAATCACGATGCGCAGAGGCAGCTCGAGGGCAACCTCGGGGCGCTCCAGCATCAGATGCGTCCCGACCGCGGGCTTGCCGAAAAAGGCCACGCGGGTTTCGGGCATGAACAACCCGGCGGTACGCGCGTTGGCGGCGTGGTCAACCGTAGCGAACAACGGAACGTTCAAGGTCTTGAGCGTTTCAAGCAAACGATTCCAGACTGTTTCCACACTACCCGCACAGGGCTTGGACACGAGTCCTTCCGTGGTATGCATGACCATTCCTTTTTTTGAAGGTTCGTTGGAAAAGTCCCTTCTCCGAAGGAGGCTTTCCATGAAAACGTTCCGAATGAAACAGGGCGGAACATCAACGATGCTCCGCCGCCTTCCTTTTCCTTTGGGAGGTATTCGGCGACGGTCAGGAAGCCCTCGCCGGATGCCGGTTATTCGACAGTCACGCTCTTGGCGAGGTTTCTGGGCTGATCCACGTCTTTGCCGAGATAGTCGGCCATTTCATAGCTGAACAACTGCATGGCCGGAAGCGCCAAAAAGGCGTTGAACGGGCCCCACGCGGAGGGAATCGTCCACAGGTGCTCCACATGCAGATCCGCTCCGGGGTTGGCCAGCGCGATGACCGGACCGCGGCGGGCCTGCACTTCCACGATATTCGATTTGACCTTCGGAAACAACGCATCATTGAAGGCAAGCGCAAAGGTCGGGAATTCCGGTTCAATCAGGGCGATGGGCCCGTGCTTCATCTCTCCGGAGGCATACCCCTCCGCGTGGATGTAGGAAATTTCCTTCAACTTGAGAGCGCCTTCCAGCGCGAGGGGGAAGGCATGGCCGCGCCCCAGATAGAAGAAGCTGTGCGCGGACGCATACAGCGGGGACAGCATCTGTGCCGTTTCCCGCATGGCGGGCAGGGCATCCTCGATCTGCTTCGGCAAGCCGTGCAGGGCGGCGAGCGCTTCATGGCGGGTCTTGGCGTCAAGCAGCCCCTTACGCTGTCCGTAATAGAGCGCGATGAGCGCCATGATGACCATCTGGCTGCACATGGCCTTGGTGGATGCCACGCTGATTTCCGGTCCGGCCTGCGTATAGATCACCGCATCGGCCTCACGCGGGATGGACGATCCCACGACGTTGCACAGCGCGATGGCGATACAGCCCTTTTCCTTGGCGAGCCGGAGCGCCGCAAGCGTATCCGCCGTTTCCCCGGACTGGCTGATCACAAGGACCATGTCGTCAGGCTCAAGGATAACGTTGCGGTACCGGAACTCGGACGCGATTTCCGGGACGACCGGCATACGCGCCCAGTTCTCAAGCAGGTGCTGCCCCCACATGCCCGCATGGTACGAGGTCCCGCAGGCAATGATCCGCAGGCGAGAGGGGACGGGAAGCCCGTCGAGCTCCGGCAGCACGACCATACCCTTCTCTTCGTCCACACGCCCGGCAAGGCAATCCGAGATAACCTTGGGCTGTTCAAAGATTTCCTTGAGCATGAAGTGCTTGAACCCGCCTTTCCGTGCGGCCTGCATGTCCCACTGGACGGTCTGCACGTCCTTCCGGACGGGCTCGAGCGTCTCGAGAGACAGCACCTGCCACGTGGCGTCCGTGATGCGGACGATTTCGCCGTCCTCCAGAAAAACGACGTCACGCGTATAGGGCAGGAACGCCGGGATATCCGAAGCAATGAAATGCTCGCCCACGCCCACGCCGAGGATCAGGGGAGCGGACATGCGCGCGGAAAGGATGGTCCCCGGCTCATCGGGGCAGATCACCGCCACGGCATACGCGCCGTGGGCCTGACGCAGAGCCCAGGCAAAGGCTTCAAGCAGCGTGGGGTTGTGCTTGCGGCCTTCCGCGATGAGATGGGCCAGGACTTCCGTATCGGTTTCGGATTTGAAGACATAGCCCTTGGCGAGCAGGGTTTCCTTCAGCTCCTGAAAGTTTTCGATGATGCCGTTGTGGATGATGGCGAGTTCGTTGTCGCCGCCGATATGAGGATGGGCATTGCGTTCGGCGGGCACGCCATGCGTAGCCCAGCGCGTATGCCCGATGCCGTTCATGGCGACAGTGTTGGGATAGTGGGCGAGCTTTTCTTCCAGAGCCGCCAATTTGCCCTCAGCCTTGATGACCTTGAGTTCCCTCCCCTGAATAAAACCGACTCCAGCGGAATCGTACCCGCGGTATTCAAGGCGCCGCAAGCCTTCGATGATGACCGGAACAGCCGGACGATGTCCGGCATAACCAATAATTCCGCACATGCAGTATTGCTCCTTCCGTTCACGGGAATGCCGTCGGGGCTCCATGCGCCGCCGAGAGCAGTGGTTTCTTTTTACAGCCTGTTTTCAGGCAGGGTTCCAGTGTGATAGAAAAAGGGCACGTTGTAAATACGCCCCGATACGCTTCTGAAATCACCCAACTAGATTATTATTAAGATGATTTTCATTGATGTCCCGTAGATTCACCGTATATTCCACTACACGGACAGAAAAAGCCATTTTCAGCCTGCTGTTTCAGAGTTTTTATTTATTTCAGGAGGATACTATGAATACCATATTGAAGACCGCCATTTTTGCCACTGCCCTCCTCATGCTCGGCGGCTGCGCCACCAAGGCCCTTACCCCTGAAGAACAAGCCTTTCAGGATGCGCAGCGTTCCTGTACCGAGCAGACCAACTCCATGATCGGCGGGAGCCGCTATTCATGGAGCGATCAGCTCCCGTGGAGCAACTATTTCGAATGGTGCATGGAAGGCAAGGGCTATACCAAGGATCAGCTAAAGAGCATTTGGTATTAAATTTCCATATAGTTATAAGTAGATACGACAGCCGCGGCGGATGACTTCGCCGCGGCTGTCGTCGTCCCGCACCTTATCTTTTGGAGCCCTCCTCAAACTTCCCCGCGCGAGCTCCCCTTCAGCCCTTTTTTCGGGAAAAATCACGTAACGCTACGGCATGTTACGAATAAAAAAAACTCTATTGACTTATCAAAGGAAGGGTGACAATAGCCGCGCCCAAGGAGTACCTTTTATGAAAAAAATGATTGCACTTTTGGCTCTCGCGTTCTTTGGTATGACTGCAACTTGTGGAATGACCTTCGCTGCTGAAGCCAATAACGGCATGTCAACTGCCAATGAACAGGCGCTACAGGACCCTGCCACACATCAGCAAAAGAAAGCTCCTCACGCTGTAAAGAATCATGAAAAGAAAAATGCTCAACATGTAAACACAAAACAGCAGAAGAAAGTTACTAAAAAGCACGATAACGCTGCTTCTCAACAGAAAAAGACGTCTGAATCCCAGGAATAACATGTAATCCATTCCATAAAACAGCTCCGGAACAGAACAGTCCATCTGTTGTGCTTACAAAAATCCTGATGCGATTCTCCCGCATCAGGATTTTTTACGTCTTCCAATTGGAGAAAAAGAAGACTGGAGAAGGAAAACATCTGCTGGAAAAACGTGTTACCTTCCCCTGCTCTGCCAGCACGGCTCGCCCCATCCCTTCCTCTCCAAAGCCGCCCAACATCATCGAATATCTGCTGGCGGTTTCAGGGAAAATGAAAAATTACAGAAAAGCCATTGCCCTTGACCCCCTCTGGCAACTGCATAAAAAAAGTTCCCGGAATATTCCGGGAACTTTTTTCCATAACAGGAACTCTTGCCGTATAGCCTCACCACCAGTCAACATTTTGCGGGAGGGGGTCCGGGGGAGGGAGCTTTGCCTTACTTGTTGCGATGGGCGGCGATTTCTTCAAGATATTCGGGGCGCACATCGAAGCCGAATTCGATGGCCTTGTCGGCATATTCGGCGGCCTTGTCGTAATCGCCCTTTTCAAACCACGCGAGGGACAGATTGTTCCACGCGGGCGCGAATCCGGGCTGCTTTTCAATGGCCTTTTCGCTGATTTTGATGCTCTCGTCGTACTGGCCGTTCATGTAGTAGGCAGCGCCGAGAGTCGCCATCGCCTGAATGAATTCGGCATCCCATTTCAGAGCCTTTTGCAGGGCGCTGATGGCCTTTTCGGGCTCGCCGCGCTGCAAATGCACAAAGCCGATGTTGCTCCACGGCACGGGGAACTTGGCGCGGCAATTGGCCGCTTCCTCATTGTAGCGCAGGCAGCCTTCGAGATCGCCGCGCTGCAGACAAATGCCGCCAAGCTGCACGTAGGCTTCGGCAAGGTGGGACGAATTGCGGACCGCGGCGAGAAACGATTCTTCCGCCGCCACAAAGTCGCCCTTGCTGAGCAAGGCTACGCCAAGATTGTAATGGTGATTGGCGCAACCGTCGTTCTGGCTGAGCGCGGCCCGCAGGTCGGCGATGTACTCGTCAAGATTCTCGTACCGGTCCTTCATCGATCAGTCCCTCTTTCTTCAGGAGTTTATAATACCATACGCAGAACTCGTAGATGCCGAGGTAGCGTTCGTCTCTGTTCACAATCCCGAGCGCGCAATCGAGAGCGCCTTTGTTGAAGTCATTGCCCTCGGTGCGTTCGCCGAGCGAATGCATGAACCCGCGGAACAGCTGCTGCGTGGTGCGCTTGCTCGGATCGACGCGGATATCCATCGGATCGTTGGGCTTCTGGAAGGGATCCCATTCATCGTAGCCGATACGGTCGATGAACTTCCTCCGGCGGGGATTCATGCGCTCGTAAATTTCGCGCTTGAGCTGTTCCTGCTCCTCGGTCAGCTCCTGCTTGGTGCTGTCTCGAAACATGGTGGCGGAAATCATCAAGACTCCTTGGGCGCCGGGCCTATACCCAAATAAGCGTCGTCGTAGTTGGTGAGAAGCGCCATGGACACGGGCACGAAGACCTCATGCAGCTCCTTGAACCGGGACTGCACGCGATCCCGGATTTCCACGCTGAGGCGGTCCAGCCGTTCCTGAATCTTGTCCAGATGGACGGTCGGATAGCTGGCTCCGGCAGCGAAATTCGACTGGCCGCACACGTGCCCCTTGCCGCCTATCGCCGTAGGGATGCCGTAGAGGCGGCAGGTGATGGGGCGGTAGTCATAAAGCACGCACTGATCGTTCGAATCGAGGAGCGGACAGCGGATGCGGGCCTTGGCGGCCTCTTCCATGATGTGCTCCATGGCGTCTTCAGAACCTTTGGCATCGCGCAGCTCGCGGAAATAGTCGCGCTTCATACGAGTCAGCTTGCGATCCACACTCCCGGCGTTCTCAAGGATGCGGGAACGCTCGGGGCCGAAGTCGTACTTTTCGATGAACCGCGCGTTCAGGTACATGGCCTCGACAAGCGAAAGGTCAAACATGGCGTGGCAGCAATCACTGCAACCGGGCTTGCAGGTCACGCAGTCCGGGTGCATCTCGCCAACGCGGGCAAACACCGCGTCGGCTTCAGCAACAAGTGCCTCGTACGCAGTGAACACAGGGGTAAGCTCGGGCATGATGTTGATCATAGGATCTATAAATAGGTAAGAGTGTAAAAAAAGGAAGGGGCCTCTTGAAAAAAAGCTCCTTCCTCTCGCACAACCCGCCGCCCTCAATCGCGATTGCGGGCGGCGGCATTTCAATGCTTAGTTTTCTTCAACGTTGATGGCGTCGTGTTCGCACACTTCGACACAGGATTCACAGCCGAGGCATTCTTCGGCATGGGCCGGGCTGGATTTGCCGTCGGTCATTTCGTACACTTCAACAGGGCAGACGTCCACGCATTCGCCACAACCCACGCACTTGTCAGCGTCAACAGTAACATTCCAAGACATTGTCATTTCCTCCAAGTTTTGGATCAAACGATCCTGAGTTTCTCGACCACAGGCACTGTCGTGCCGTCATCCTTGCCTTAGCGTCCGAACAGGAGGGTGTCAAGTGTTTTGAGAAACCACGGGAAAGCCTTGCGGCTCTTGTTTCCGCGCGCCGCCAAGGCTCTCCCGGCAACGGCTTTTCTCCCGTTTCGACACCGCCCTGTCCAGACAATAATCATTTTCCGGCAAGTTCCAAGCGCTCGGCGACAGCCTTTGCGGCGGCCCTGGTAAACTCCTCAGCGGAGAGCCGCGCCTTCTCGGCGGCATCGACCACCAGCGAAGGCCGATTGGCGAGGCTCGCGTCGGGCGCGACGCCGTATTCCGGCGGGAACGTATCGGTAAAATACATATTCTGGAATCCCGCAAACTTGAGCGCGTGCGCCGTCGAATCGAGCACTGCCTTTTCCCCGGCGGCCACCCTGCCCTCTTCGCGGGCCTTGAGCAGGCCGGCAAGACATTCGCCGCCCTGCGTGCACACGATATGCCCATGCCGGTTGGCGAGGATGGTCGCGTCCATGATGGCCTGCTCGGTCACCTGAACCACGCCGAATTCGCCGCCCGCAGTCTCGTAGGCGTCGACGAGCGCCTTCACGCGGGGGAAGGACACCGGGTTGCCGATCATGGCGGCCTGCGCCACGCTCGGGCGGACGGTCACGGGATTGTACACGCGTTCGGCCTTGGGCTTGCTGTAATAACGCCACACCGGGTCGGCGTGTTCGGACTGCACCCCGAACAGGCGCGGCAAATCGGAAATGATGCCAAGACGGCGCATCTTGAGCAGGCCGGACATGACCGCCGTGATGTTCCCGGCGTTGCCCACCGGGACAAACAGGACCTTGCCCGCCAGATCCCAGTTGAACCACTGGGCGACTTCATAGGCATAGGATTCCTGCCCAAGGATGCGCCAGCTGTTCTTCGAGTTGAGCAGGGCCACGCGGTAGTGCTCGGCCAGATGCTCGACGACCTTCATGCAGTCGTCGAATACGCCGGGCACCTCAAGCACGGTCGCGCCGGAGCCGAGGGGCTGGGAAAGCTGCTGAGGCGTCACCTTGCCCTGCGGCAACAGCACGGCGGTCTTGATGGGATACCCCACATACGCGCCGTACAAAGCCGCGGCAGCCGACGTATCCCCGGTAGAGGCGCAGATGGTCAGCACCTCGTCCCATCCGTGCTTGCGGACCAGCGCACGCAAATAGCTGTACGCGCAGGCCATGCCGCGATCCTTAAAGGAAGCGCTCGGGTTCTGGCCGTCGTTCTTGAACGCGAACGAGGCGTTCAGTTTCTTCTGGAGTTCGGGAGCGCCGTCCACGACCGGGGTGTTCCCTTCGCCGAGGTACAGGATGTCTTCCTGCTCCAGCACGGGGGCCATCAGCTCATAAAACCGGAACACGCCGCGCAGGGCCGTGTTCCGGGTGGCAGCCCGGCTGTCGAACAGGTTGCGCCAATATGCGCCGCCGTGTTCCTTCAGTTTGTCGAAGGTCGTGTCTTCAAGCAGGAATACGCCACCGCAGCTCGGACACGTATACAGCAATTCATCAATGGGGTGACGGGCCCCACAGCCGAGGCACACGTATTCCATCTGCGCCCGGTAGGTCGGAAACTGATCGGACATGGTCGCTCCGTATTGAGGTACGCCTCCGGCGGCAAAGGGCTACCGCCCCTTGCCCCTGTTTTTGGGGAATCGCTCTGCTTGCGATCCTTGTAAGGCCCGCAAGCCCACCCAACGGCCACGGCGTCGCCGCCCTTTGGGTCGAATTCCCCAAAAACGCCCTCAGTACCGCCGGAAACGTGAAGGGCTTTACCCTTCCTCCGGAGGTTCTGCGGGATTCGGAGATTATGTTCTTTTTCTGAGGTCCTAAGGAAAAAAGCAACGGGAGGCAAGCCTTTGTTGTTTTGCCTTCCCTCTTCTCCCTTTGCCATCTAAAAAAATACGGTCCTCTTTTCCCAAAACGCCCACCACCCCCCTCTTTCGGCCCACACGAAAATCCCTGCGAACAGGGATCCGATAACGTCGAAAGTCTTTGAAGAGGATGGGGTGGGGTTTGGGGAGGGGAAGGGGAAACTTTCTTCAGAAAGTTTCCCCTTCCCCTCCCCAATCTTCACTTCCCGCTCATTTAAAACACTATCGCCAGTTTCGCTTCAAGCTTCCAACGCTCGCCGAGGGAGGCGGCGGTGGGGTAATCGACGTTCCCGATGCGGGCCACGGCATCATAATTCTGATAGAGACTGAACTGGGCGCTCACGCCGAGCGAGGCATTGTACTCGGGCAGCTTCAAGGTCACGGACGGCCCGGCAAACCATGTCGTGCTGGCGTCATTGTTGGAACGTCCGTAGCGCCGCGAATCCGTGTTGTATTCAAACTGCGTCTCAACGCCCATGTCCCAGTGTTGGGAGAGCGCATAGACGTAACGCCCGTTCAGGCGGAATACGTCGCTGACGTCTACGCGGGACGTGTGCCCTACCCCGCGATACAAATACATAACCTCGCCTTCGACGAACTGCCGCCCGCCGTCAAAGGCGTGCCCCACGCCGAGGCCCGCCATCGCGCCCCAAGCGCCTGTGCCCACGCCGTCGTCGGACGTGCCGCCCGTGGGCGTCCAGACGCCGAGGTCCCACGCCATGTCGACGGGGGAACCTTCCCGCTGGCTCAAAAACTGCTTGTGCAGGACAAACGTGGTGTCGCCGATGCCGTTCTTGCTGCTGACGCTGTTAGGCGTGAGGGTGCTGTGGGCACGGAAATTGTTCATCACAATGGGCATGGCGAAACGCACGTCGTAGCCGTCGCCAAGCCCGTAACGCATCTTGAGGACAAACCGATCGTGCAGATTCCGCTGCGTACCCTTATTAAAGGGATACTTGGCCGTGTGCCGGGAACCATTTTTATACCACGTGTGCTTGTCGGCGTGGATGTAGTTGACGATGGTCGCCAGCTTGCCCTTGGGGATTGTGCCGGACGCGGGCCCCATGCTCTCAATAACGACCTGCCCGACGCGCGGGACCGGCTGTTTCGCTTCGTCAGCCAGCGCGGGAACGCCCAGCAACGACAGGCCGAGCAATACCCCGGCGACGCCCAAATACTTCATGCGCCAATCTCCTCTTGTTTTGCAATGAACACACAACGGCGGACAGAGGCCATGCAAAGCGTACTCCGTATGGCCGCAGCATCCTCCAACTTCACAGCAAGAGAGCCCCTTTTTTCGGAATAACCGAAGCAAGGGGCCCTCTTTTCAGGATGTTTCTATACCGTCAGGCATTTTTTTACAAGGCTTCTTCGCCTTCCGCATCCGCGTCGGAGTTGACCGTGTCAAAGCCGACCACGCGGGCGCCGTCGTCCAGCTTCACCAGACGCACGCCGATGGTGGCGCGGCCCACGGAACGGATTTCATCCACGCCCATACGGATGATCTTGTTGGTGGAGGTCAGCAGCACGAGCGCCTCGTCATCAAGCACCGACTTGGCACCGATGACCGGGCCCGTCTTCGGCGTGACCTTGAAGTTGATGATCCCCTTTCCGCCCCGGCTCTGCACGCGGTAGAGATCCACGTTGGTACGTTTGCCGAAGCCGAGCGCGGAGATGGTCATGATCGCCGGGCTGTCTTCCTTGAGCACGAGGCAAGCCACCACCGTATCGCCGTGGCGCAGGGCAATGCCCTTCACACCGGTGGCCCCGCGTCCCATGTTGCGGACGTCGCGGCAGCTGAACCGGATGGCGATGCCGTCAGCGGTCGCCAGCACCACGAAATCGTCGTCCGTGATCTCGCGCACCATGATGAGCTCGTCGTCCTCACGCAGGCCCACGGCAATAAGGCCGCCCTTGCGGCTCCGGGCATAGAGCGCGGCGCTGGAGCGCTTCACCATGCCCCGGCGTGTGGCGAAGAGGAACGACTTGTCCTCGGCGAATTCGCGCACGGTCAGGATGGTGTTGACCCACTCGTCCTTTTCCATGGGCACGAGGTTGGCGATATGCACGCCCTTGGCCGTCCGGCTGCCTTCCGGCACCTGATGGACCTTGAGCTGGTGCATACGGCCCTTGTTGGTGAACATCAACAAGAATTGGTGGTTCGTCGTGGTGATGAATTCCTGCACGAAATCGTCTTCGCCGGTATGCACTCCGGCCACGCCCTTGCCGCCACGGCGCTGCTGCTGGTAGATGCCGAGGCTCGTGCGCTTGATGTAGCCACGGCGCGAAAGGGTGATGACCACGTCGTCGTCGGGCAGCAGGTCTTCGATGTCGATGTTCGAAAGCGCCTCGCGGATAACTTCCGTACGGCGGGGCGTCGAATAGGTCTGCTTGATGTATTCCACTTCATCACGGATGACGCCCCAGAGCACGGAGGCGTCGCCAAGGATGGACTGGTACCACGCGATCTTTGAGAGCAGATCCCGCAGTTCTTCTTCAATCTTGCCGCGCTCAAGCCCGGTCAGGCGCTGCAACCGCATGTCGAGAATGGCCTGCGCCTGCACTTCGGACAGTTCGAAGCGCTGCATGAGACGTTCCTTGGCCTCCGGCGGCGTCGCCGAGGAGCGGATCAGGGAAACAACCTCATCAATATGATCGAGCGCCTTGAGGAGGCCTTCCAAGATATGGGCACGGGCCTCGGCCTTGCGCAGTTCGAACTTGGTACGCCGGACCACCACTTCGCGGCGATGGTCGAGGAAATAGGCCAACGCGGTCTTGAGGTTCAGCAGCACGGGGCGGTTGTCCACCACGGCCAGCATGTTGATGCCGAACGAGGTTTCCAGCGGCGTGTACTTGTACAGCGAGTTGATGACGATCTCGGGCATGGTGCCGCGCTTCAGCTCGATGACCACGCGGATGCCCCGGCGGTCGGACTCGTCGCGCAGGTCGGACACGCCGTCGATCTTGCGGTCGTTGATCAGCGCCGCGATCTTTTCCACAAGGCTCGACTTGTTCAGGCCGAACGGGATCTCCCGGATGATCAGCGACTGGAAGCCCTTCTTGCGGTCCTCGATCTCGACCTTGCCGCGTACCTTCACGGTACCGCGCCCGGTGGTGTAGGCGTCGTACAGCCCCTGACCCGCGTAGACGTAGCCGCCCGTGGGGAAGTCCGGCCCCTGCACGACGTCCATCAGGTCCTCGACGGAACTTTCCGGAGCGTCGATGAGCATGAGCAGGGCGTCCGACAGCTCGCTCAGATTGTGCGGCGGGATGTTCGTCGCCATGCCGACGGCGATGCCGGAAGAACCGTTCAGTAACAAGTTGGGAACCTTCGTGGGCAGGACCACGGGTTCGGCCAGCGTGTTGTCGTAGTTGGGCCGGAAATCGACGGTTTCCTTGTCGATGTCGTTGAGGAATTCGCTCGCCAGACGGGACATGCGGACTTCGGTGTAACGCATGGCCGCCGCGGCGTCGCCGTCGATGGAGCCGAAGTTGCCCTGCCCGTCTTCCAGCGGATCGCGCATGGAGAAGTCCTGCGCCAGGCGGACGAGGGCGTTGTACACGGCGAAGTCGCCGTGCGGGTGGTACTTACCGATGACGTCGCCGACGATGCGCGCGCACTTCTTCGGAGGGCGGTTGTAGCTGTTCGCCAGTTCCTGCTGCGCGAACAGGATGCGCCGGTGTACCGGTTTCAGGCCGTCGCGGACGTCCGGGATGGCTCGCCCGATGATGACGCTGAGCGAGTACTCCAGGTACGATTTGCGCATTTCGTGTTCGATATTCACATTCTGAGACATAGTATCCTCGAAGGCAGCGCCTCCGGCGGCCGGGGGGAATGATTCCCCCCGGACCCCCTCGGGGCGGTGGACGGAACGGCGTAGCCGTTGCGTCCACCGCCCCGAGCGCGTCGGAACAGGCCGTTTCCGGCATCGTTCCGCCACCCAAGTACCTGCTTGTCAAATATGCACGAAGGATGAAACCATCCCCTATCGCCGCCCTTCCCTCGCCCTGAACGTAAAAGTCTTAGGAGGGAGAGAGGAGGGGGTCCGGGGGAGGAGAGAGAAGCCCTTCTCCAGAAGGGTTTCCCTCTCTCCTCCCCCGGTTTCACTAAATATCCAAATCCCGCACGGTGAGGGCGTTGCGCTCGATGAACTCGCGGCGCGGCTCGACGCGGTCGCCCATGAGCTGCTCGAACGTATCGCTGGCGGCTTCGGCGTCCTCGACGGTCACGCGCAGCAGGGTACGGTTCTCGGGGTTCATGGTCGTTACCCAGAGCTGTTCGGGGTTCATTTCACCGAGGCCCTTGTAGCGCTGGATATTGAGCCCCTTCCGTGCTTCCTCAAGCGTCAGGGCGTGCAGGTCGAAAATGTCCGACGCCGCGTACTCCTGCTCCTTGTTGCGAAGCATGAAGCTGAGGCCGCCGCACTTCTGCCGGATGGCGTCGAGGGCTTCCCATGAGTTGAGGTACATCTTGGAGATGAAGAACTCGACGGATACCCGCGTGCGGTGGCCGTTGGCGTTCTCGATGAGCGCAAAGACGCGATCGCCGTCTTCGTGCGCTTCCGTCTCCGTCGTCAGCTCGTAGCCCCGCTCCTTGAGGAAGTCGTAGCAACGCGTTCCGGAAGTGAGGCAGTCCGGAGTGACGCGGTCCTCCACGTCGACAAGGGCGAGGAAAAGATCCCGGTTGATGCCCGCCAGCTCGGCGTCGCGCACACGGTGGGAAATGTTTTCGATCTGCCCCATGAGGGCCTTGATCTCCTCACCCCGGAAGAGCGTGCCGTTAGGGGCCTCCACTTCCATGTCGTCGCTCACGCGCTGCATCAGGAAGGCGTTCAGCTCGTAATCGTCCTTGATGAACTTCTCCATCCTGCTGTTGTGCGCCCGGTACAGCGGCGGCTGCGCGATGTACAGGTAGCCGCGGTCGATGAGCCCAGCGTAGTTGCGGAAGAAGAAGGTCAGAAGGAGCGTACGGATGTGCGCGCCGTCCACGTCGGCGTCGGTCATGATGACGATCTTGTGGTACCGCAGCTTGTCGTAATCGGTGTCCTCCTCGCCGATGCCCGCGCCCATCGCGGTGATGAGCGCCTTGACTTCCTTATTGGCGAGCATCTTGTCGAAGCGGGTGCGTTCCGTGTTCAGGATCTTGCCGCGCAGGGGCAGAATGGCCTGCGTGTTCGGGTTGCGGCCCTGCTTGGCCGAACCGCCTGCGGAGTCACCTTCCACGATGAACAGTTCGGAATCCGCCGGGTCCTTGCTCTGGCAGTCGGCCAGCTTGCCGGGCAGCGCGTTGTCCGAAAGGGCGCCCTTGCGGCGGACAAGCTCCTTGGCGCGGCGGGCCGCATCGCGGGCGCGGGAGGCGTCCACGGCCTTGTCGATGATCAGGCGGGCGTCTTTGGGGTTCTCCTGAAAATAGGTGTCGAGCTTGCCGTACACCACGCCGCCCACGATGCCCGCGACCTCGCTGTTGCCGAGCTTGGTCTTGGTCTGGCCTTCGAACTGCGGCTGGGGGAGCTTCACGCTGAGCACGGCGGTCAGCCCTTCGCGGACGTCGTCGCCGGAAAGGGCCTGCCCCTTCATCTTCTTGGTCAGATCGGGCTGGCTCTTGATGTAGTTGTTGATGGCGCGGGTCAGCGCGGTCTTGAACCCGGCAAGGTGCGTACCGCCTTCCTTCGTGCGAATGTTGTTCGCGAAGGTATACATGTTTTCCTTGTAGCCCGCGTTGTACTGGATGGCGAACTCCACGGAAACGCCGTCGGCCACGCCTTCCCCGTCGACGATGGCGTGGATGCCCACTTCGCCGGAGTTCAGATCCTTCACGAACTGGTGGATGCCGCCCTCGGCATGGAACAGATGGACTTCGCTGGTACGCTCGTCGCGGCACTCGATCTGGAGGCCCTTGTTCAAATACGCCAGCTCCTCAAAACGCTTCTTGAGGGTGTCGTAGGAGAATTCCGTGGTCTCGAAGATGGTTTCGTCGGGCTTGAAGCGGACGGTCGTGCCGTGGCTGTCGGACTCGCCGATGTACTGGAGATCCTCTTGCGGCACGCCCCGGCTGTACACCTGCTTCCAGCGCTTCCCGTCCCGGCGGACGGTCACCTCAAGGCGCTCGGAAAGCGCGTTGACGCAGGAGACGCCCACGCCGTGCAGGCCGCCCGACACCTTGTAGGCGGAGTTGTCGAACTTGCCGCCCGCGTGGAGCTTGGTCATGACCACCTGAACGGCGGGGACCTTTTCCTTGGGGTGGATGTCCACGGGGATGCCGCGCCCGTTGTCGCGGACCGTGACGCTGTTGTCCATGTGGAGCACAACTTCGATGCGCGTGCAGTAGCCCGCCATCGCTTCGTCGATGGAGTTGTCCACCACTTCGTACACGAGGTGATGCAAACCACGGTAATCCGTGCTGCCGATGTACATGGCCGGGCGTTTCCGCACGGCCTGGAGACCTTCAAGAATAGTGATTGAATCAGCTGTATAAGCGTTCGCGTTGGCTGTCATAGGCTCGTGAATCCATATGTTGGTTGTGGCGCCTCCGGCGGCAAAGGGCCGCAGACGGTCCGCAAACGCGGCCTCCGCGAGGCCACGCCCCTTCGGCCTTTACCCGGGAAAAGCCCCCGGGCCCCTCAGAGGCCGCCTCATGCCGCGTGCCCGGGAAGGTATGCGGCATGAGGCGGCTCCTGAAGATGTCCCTCTTCAAAGCTGAACGTTCCAAAGCGGGGATAAAGGTTGTGACTAGAAAGAAACAATACCATAGACGGAATGAGAGGACCATCCCCCTATTCCAAGCGTTCAGGAAAAGGGGAATTGAGGAGCGCTTCGGGATGGAAGCGCTCCTCCAAGTATAGCACGCTCTAGTTTTCTTCGTAATAGCTTTCTTCGGCGATTTTCATGGGCATGATCAGCACGGTGTAGTCGGGATCTTCCGTGCCGTTGATGCCGCAGGGCCCCTCGGCCCCGGTAAGGGTGAGGGTAAGTTCGCCGGACTGGTAATGCGTGAGAATTTCCATCAGGTTCTTGGTCGGGAACGCGATGCGCCCGATGGAGCCGTTGTAGGAGACTTCAAGGGACTCGTTGGCCGACCCGGTGTCCTGCCCCTGCGCGGAAAGCATGGCCTCGGCGCTGGACAGTTCGAAATACGTACACCGATCGCTCTCCGTGTTGAAGATGCTGATACGATCGAGCGCGTCGAGGCAATCCTTCCGGCTCAGCTTGAGCAGGGACACGTCGGGGCTCGCCAGACGGGTCATGAACGGCGAGTAATCGGGGTAGGCGTATCCGGCGCGGGGAAGGCTGAGGGTTTCATGCCCGTCGCCCGAACGCACGAAAAGGCGCTTGTCCGTCAGGTTGACTTCGATCTCATCGCCGCCGAGCCACTTCCGGAGTTCGCCGACGTATTTACGCTGGATCAGCACACCGTCTTCGGGAAGGCGGGCGGACAGATCGTCGTGCGTGAAGCGGGTCAGGGCGAACTGATGGCCGTTCAGGCCGCACACTTCGATATGGCCTTCGCCAACGGGCTTGAAGTAGAGGCACGCGATGGCGTCGGAAGATTCGTCGTCGCTCACGCAGAAAAACACGCGGTCGATGATCTCCTGGAAGAAATCGCCGGACCACACCACGGCGCCTTCGCTGGAGAACGGCGCGAGGCTTTGGAACCACGTGGGGTCGTTGGCGGGGAGCTTATAGGTACGGCGGCCCTGTTCGAGGATCACCGTGCCCGTGGCGTCGTCAAGCCGGATACGCAATTCGCCGGCGGGAAGACGGCGGACGAGATCCACGAAGTTCCGGCCGTTCACCCCGACGAGGCCGGGTTCCTTCACATCGGCGGGATATGTGCCGGTGAACTCGATGTTCGCATCGGTCGCCATGATGGTCAGGACTTCCCCTTCGGCCTTGATCCAGAGCGAACGCAGATAAGCCGCCCCCGCTCTCGTGGGGATGATGCCCGCCGCTTTCTGAAGGCCTTCGATGATGTTCTCTTTCTTTACGGTAAAAAGCATGTAGAAGATCCTTGTTGTAGATTATTAAGAGACGCGCAATGTGCGTATCCTGATTAACTTCTTGGAATCGCTCTGGTTTTTAGTTACAGCCCGTTCGGCTGGTTAGGAACGGCGGGAACAGCTTCCGTGTTCGTAACCTCAGCCGCGGTGTTCGAGGCACGCTTTTGTCAGCTCTGTCACCATGCTGTGCGCAAGTCGATCACTTTCCTGTAATAATTTGATTTTTTTTACCCCATGCATCACCGTGCTGTGATCCTTTCCGCCGAACATGCGCCCGATGACGGGGTAGGAGTGGCCAAGCAGTTCGCGGCACAAGTACATGGCAAGCTGGCGGGCCTGCACGAGATCCGGGCGGCGCTTCTCACCGAGGATTTCCTTGGCCGGGACGCCGCAGTGCTCACCGACGATACTGACGATGAGCTGAGGGGTCAGCGCGGAGCTGTCGCCGCCCTGCCGCACGATGTTGAGCAGATCCTGTTCGGAAAGATCGCGGCCGAGCAGGGAGCGGTGGGACGCCACCCGGAGGATGACGCCGGAAAGCCGCCGGACATCCGGGCAGTGCTGCGCGATGAGCAGCAGCTGCTCCCTGGACAGGGGCAGGCGGCGGAATTTGGCCTGTTGCTGGGCGTAGCGCAGGCGCACGTCGAGATCCGGCTCGGGGAGTTCCGCCCAGAGGCCGGTTTCGAGGCGCGAAAGCAGCGCCTTGCCGAGGCTCCATTCCTTGGGACGCCCCACGCCCGCCACGATGACGGGTTTGCCCTGGTCCATGAAGCGATCCAGCAGGAGGCAGAGCTCCTCGCGCACGGACGGCCCGGCGGGCTGCTCCGGCTCGGCGACAAGCTGGGCGCGGAACCGGGAGGCCGTGGTGGGCGTCTTGTCGGGAATACGGCTCAGGTGCTGGAAATCATCGATAAGAACGGCTTCTTTGGAGAGCAGTTCCTGCCGGGCGGCGAGGACCGAACGCCCGGCGAACAGCAATTCCAGATCGCTCAGGGAAGCGTAGTAGAGATCGCTCCCGAGCGTGCGGAAGAGTTCGTTGCCAATGGCCCGGAGCAGATGGGTCTTGCCGGTCCCGTGAGGGCCGCAGAGCACCAGCAGGCCCGGGGCTTCGCCCATGTCGTCGAGCGAAGGCGCACGGCCATGCGTGGCCCGGTAGACGGCGCGCCGGGTGATGTCGCGGGCAAGGCTCAAGGCCCATTTGTGCTTCCCGTTGCCGATGAACGTGTCGAAGGTCCATTCTTCCCCAAAAGGCATCGGGTTGGCCACGGCGGGATGGAGGGCGTCCTGCCGGCTTTCGGGAGCGGGCTGGACGAAGGGCACGGGGGGCGACGGAGTGAACTTTCCCGCGCCGTACGTGATGGAAAGCCCTTTCCCCCAGAGTTCCCGGGCCTTTTTTTCGAATAGTTTCTGGAACAGGCTGGAAAAGCGTATGCCGAAGAAGGCGTGGGGGAAACGGACAGCCAGCGTTCCCGCTTCTTGATCCAACAGGATTTCAAGGGGATCAAACCAGCTCTGCAACGCGGTTTCCGAGCACGATTCCAACGCTTCGCCAGCGGCGGAAAGGCGATCCTGAAGCTGGGTTTTGGGGTTTTCGGCGTTGGTGAAGCAGGAGAGCAGGGACGGGCGCGCTTGAGGGATCGCTTCGGCTGAAGAAGTGAGGAGGTATTTGCGTAACGTTTCTTTAGACACGGCGTTGCGAAGCTCCACAGGGGCCAGAGCCTGAGTCAGGCTGAAAAAGATGGTGAAAAACGGAGGCGAAAACGCTTTGTTTCCAACGGAGAAAACATATCAGAAAAAAGTACGTTACACAAGCAAAGAGCCCCTGTGGATAAGTTGTTGAACCTTCCCTGAGGAAATGTGGAATTCCCACAGGAAACGGGCCTGGCGTTTCCTGTGCGGGATGCCTTCATCCTGGCTCCCGGGAGGAGGAGGGGAAACCGGCACCACCGGAAAACGTTTCAGCGCAGAAGAGAGCGGAGACAGCCCGGAAGCTCCCCGTATTGCAGGGCATGTCTCCTGCGGACCCCGGATCTGGACAATAGCGTAACAGGTTGATACAATACAAGATAAGAGTTTTTCTCATACAAAAAATTGAACTGTGCCGTATCCCGGCGTATGCCAATCCACTTCTGACAGCGTGGTTCTTCCCTTGCGAAATACCTTTTCCGCAGGCACCATACTCATCAGTTTTATCTGCCTCTTCCTCGTTGTGGGCGGGATGTATCTCGTCAACAGTCGGCGGGAAGCCTCTCTGCTGATTCCCGAGAGCCAGCCCGTCGCGGTGTCTTCTGTGGCTCAACGCCTTCAAGATCAGGTGACTCCTTCCCTTTTTGCCTTATGGGAAAGGGCAAAGAGCGCTGTTGCCGTGCTTCCTGAGGAGCCTCCCGCTCAGGAGATGCCGGAAGGTGAAGCGGCCATCGTTTCCGAGATGCAGCAGGTTCCGCTGGAGCAGGAACCTCCGTCCGATCCTTCCGTCATCAACGGCGTCATCGCCAAGGGCGACAGCGCCTCAGAACTGCTTTCGCCATATATGTCCGCGAGTTCCGTCCAACAGCTTCTGAATGTGACGCGAAAGCTTCACCCGCTCAACAACCTCCGCACAGGGCAACCCTACACGCTGGTCTGCTCCCCGGACGGCAGGGACATGGAGCGCTTCGAATACGAGATCAACGATCGCAAGAAGCTCATTGTCACGAAAACGGATGAAGGGCTTGTCGCCCACGTCGAGCCGATAGTCTATGATTTCAGTCTGGTGCGCGTAAGCGGAACCATCCGTTCCAGTTTGTTCGAGACACTGGCCTCGACCGGTGAATCGCCCATTCTGGCCGTGCGCATTGCGGATATTTTCGGCTCGGAGATCAACTTCATCAAGGACTTGCGCGAAGGTGACAGTTTTTCCCTGTTGATTGAAAAGCGGTTCCGGGAAAACGAGTTTAAGGGCTACGGCAAAGTGCTCGGGGCGACGTTCACCAATCAGGGGAAAACGTACGAAGCCTATAACTTCGCCACGGAAGACGGCGAAGCCTTCTTCAACGCCAAGGGCGAAAGCCTCAAAAAGACCCTCCTGAAGGCTCCGCTGGCGTTCACGCGGATTTCCTCGGGGTATTCCATGAACCGCAAGCATCCGATTTTTAAAACACATAAGCCGCATCAGGGCGTCGATTACGCGGCTCCCACCGGAACCCCGGTCAAGGCCGTCGGTGACGGCACGATCGAAAAGGCCGGGTGGGGGAACGGTTTTGGGAACATGGTCATTCTCAAGCATTCCGGCGGGCTGGAGTCCATGTATTCGCATCTTTCCGGGTTTGCGTCCGGTGCCAAGCGCGGGGCGCGGGTCAGGCAGGGGCAGGTCATCGGCTATGTGGGCGCAACCGGATATGCTACCGGCCCGCATCTGGATTTCCGCCTCAAGCAGAACGGTAAATACGTGAATCCCGCCAAGGTGGTGGCGCCGCGCGGCGGCAGTATCCCCCGCAACCGGATGAATGATTTTAAGAACAGGAAAGCTTTGATCGGAGAATACTTGAGCGGCAAGCGCAGCCTGTCCGACTATAAGCGGTGATGCGGCAAGGGCTTCCCGGCATGTTGAAGGCGAATTGAGGTTTGGCGGAAGTCCACCAATGCACAGATTTCTTCTTGGGGATGAGGTTGAGATAGAATTGTTACTACACGGTATAATATTTAGCGAGTCATATTTAGTTCATAAAAGAGAAAATATTTAAAGTAGATAAAAAAGAGCTTTTCTGGTAGATGATACAAAAGGGAACCGAGAGGTTCCTTTTTTTAGGTCTTCCGCAAGTACGGCTTGGGTGATAAAATGCATCTTTCACTACGCCATGAAAGCCTTTTTGAAGAGTGCCCCGCATCAGGATGCCGCTCGAGGAGCGCGCCCACCACACCTGCCGGCTACCGTTTTTTAAGACAAAATACAAGGATTTCAATGTATTCCATCAAACAGTCCGAAGCCGATTTTCTCCTTTCTTCCTATCGTTATGAATTGCCTCCCGAGCGTATAGCCCAGCATCCCGGTGAACGTGGAGCGTCGCGGCTTCTCGTGCTGGACCGCGATACCGGGAAGCGCATACATTCCCATTTTTCCCATCTGCTCGAATACTTGCCGAAGGGCACGCTGCTCATAGCCAACAATTCCCGGGTGGTCCCCGCGAGGATGATCGGCCAGCGCCCCTCGGGCGGCAAGATGGAGTTTCTGTTGCTTACGCCCATGCCTCTGCTGGAACAGCATGGAGAAGGGGACGGCTGGCATTGCGCGGAGGCCGACGGGCTGATCAAGCCCGCCAAGAATGCCAGGATAGGGGATCATCTTGTTTTTGGCGATGATCTGCGCGTGGAAGTCCTTGCCAAGGGGGAATTCGGGCGGCATCGGGTACGGCTGCACTGGACGGGCGATATCCGCGCGCTTTTCGAATCCCGGGGGCATTTGCCGCTGCCGCCGTATATCAAGCGCGAGGATACGAAGGATGACCGGGGAACGTACCAGACCGTTTATGCCCGGGACGACAAGGCCGGTTCCGTGGCCGCGCCTACGGCGGGCCTGCATTTCACCCCGGAATTACGCGCGCAAATGGCCTCTGCGGGCGTCGAATGGGCAGAAGTGACCCTTCATGTCGGATACGGCACGTTCAGCCCCGTACGCTGCGAGGATATCCGCGAGCACGTCATGCATGAGGAGTTCGTGGAAGTGCCGCAAGCCACGGTGGACGCCATTGGAAAGGCAAAGGCCGAAGGACGGCCCGTCATAGCCGTAGGTACCACTTCCGCCCGGACACTCGAAGGCGTGGCTGGCGCGCATGGAGGTGAGCTAACGGCGCATCAAGGTTGGATCAACTGTTTTATCTGGCCTGGATACAGGTTTCATGTCCTTGATGGCCTGATCACCAACTTCCATCTGCCCGAATCCACGCTGCTGATGCTCGTCTCGGCGCTGACGGGCCGGGAACGGATGCTTGAGACGTATACCGAGGCCGTGAAAATGGAGTATCGCTTTTTCTCCTACGGCGACGCCATGCTCATCCGCTGAATTTGCCAAAATGTTTCCCTGAGTTATCTTTTTGGAAGACCAGCAACCTGTCACAAGGGAGGCCCGTATGTGGGAAGCGCTTTTTTTGATACTGGCTATCGCCGCGGCGCTGGTGGTGCTGCGGCTGGCAAAGAAGGCGGGGTTGGATATCATGCCCTGCGGCTGAGGCGTCCGGGCGGTTCCCCGTGCGGAAACCGAGAAGAAGGATGATAACCATCTCATCGTCAAGTAGGCGTCATGGTAGAGGCTATAATTCTTATCGTCGTGCTGGCCGTTACTGTGGGGATTCTGTGGCTTGCCAAGCGGCATGGCATTGTAATGCGTCCTGAGGCAGGTGGACTTGAAGCCCTTCCCAAGGAGCTTCACGAAGCAGAACTACGCAATAAAAACGATGGAAAAAGACTATAATTCCTAATGGTTATTCAAGTTAAGAACAAAATATAAACAATATTATGCACAAAGCTAAAAGCCCTCCCTTTGCAGAAAAAGGGAGGGCTTTTTTGAGGGTACTATTGTATCAATGAATAGTCTTTTTTATGAAACTGTAAAAAATATTATTTATTTTGCATAACTATTGTACTTATGAACAAAATATGCTCAGGATTATGAACAAAAAGTGAGCAGGGCCTTTCATCAAAATACTGGATGCCTCATGAAACTGTAAAATTTATTATGTTATTTCAGCATGATTTATATGTTGTGCACAGAAAAGAAACAGAGTTACGAACAGAAGCCAGAGTGGCATTTTCCTCTGGGAGGGGGAGGTTGGAAATGCCGGAAGAATGCAACAACATAACATATAATTATATCATTTTATTTAAATGTCTTACCTATTTTACGAACAGTATATGAACAGTATTATGCACATTAGTGGAGAGTAAGGAACAATATGGCGTATCCCACCGTAATAAAAAAAGCCTCCATACGGAGGCCTTTTTATTTTATGAAAGAGAGTGGAAAATCGGGATGGTCAGCTCTTCCTTTCCCACCAGTTGCGATCGGGGCCGAGATACCACCAATCCGTATGATCGGTTTTGAGGATGGTCTGAGCCAGTCCTTTGGCGATATCCGTGCGCAACCGCTCTACGGCGCTTTCGAGCCATTTGTCGGCGTAACGGTTCCCGAGATCGCTTTCGCGTTTCAGGTTGAGGATCAGATCAAGCTGGTCAGCATCATGGGCAAGCAGCGATTCGGGCGTGGTCCGGCACGCATGTTCGTCCCATATGGACATGATGTCTTCTTCCAGCCCTGTGCCTTCCACCGCGTCTTCCAGCGCGTCGCGCTCGCGTGAAGTATCGTAGAGGCGGTTTACGTAATTGAAGTCCCCTGTACGGGCTTCAGGAAGGTCATGGAAGAGGCAAAGCATGACCGTGCGGGCCGCGTCCGCTCCCGTCTTTTTTGCCAATACGTAGCCGATGACGGCCGTCCGGTGCGAATGTTCGGCCACGGTTTCTTGGCCGGACCCAAGAAACTTGTAACCACTCCGAGGCGTATGGCGGAGCATCCCCACCTCGTTGAGAAAATCCGTGAGCCGCTGCATGGCGTCCCGTTGTTTGAGCTGTTCTGCTGACATGAAGCAACACTCTGATTGAGATCCGAATGGTGGAAAATATTCGGAATAAAGGTCTACAGGAATACACTCTGGGAGAGAAAAAGGGAGGAAATGAACTGTTCGGTTCAGCTTATTTCTTCCAGCTTTCCCCAACGGCCTTACCGGACGCCCATGCCCAGTGCAGATTGTAACCACCTAGTAACCCTGTGACGTCGAGTACCTCTCCGGCGAAGTATAGGCCGGGTTGTTTGCGGCTTTCAAGCGTGCGTGGGTTTACGTCACTCGTATCCACCCCTCCGGCTGCGGCTTCAGCGTGTCCCATACCTTCCGAGCGGCTTGGTGTTACCATATGGTCATGTATTGCTAGTGCAAGGTATTCCCTGTCTTTTTTGGCAAGCTGAGCGACTTTTCTTGAAGCCAGCGATCCCGGTATGAGCCGTTCGGCCAGGCGGGTGGGGAGCACCTTTTTGAACAGCCCCAAAACCGTACTCTTGCCGTGCTCGGGTTGGTGCATAAGCTCCAAGGCGGGATGGTCGGGCAGAAAGTCGATATGCAGCGCTTCGCCCTGCCGCCAGAAGCAGGATGCCTGAAGGATGGCGGGGCCGCTGAGCCCTTTGTGGGTGAACAGGAGCGGGTAGCGGAAAGTGCGCCCGCCCACGGATACGGCGGCAGGCAGGCTGACGCCTGCGAGGCCGTGCTGAGGCCAGGACTCGGGGAGCAGCAGAGGTGCCAGCACCGGGCGTACGGGGACGACCTTATGGCCCCATTGGCGGGCCAAGCGCATCCCCCCATCCGTTGCCCCGCAAGCGGGCCACGCGGGGCTCCCTGTTGCGATGACAAGGCGCGGGGCCTGTAGGGTGCCTCCGGACGTTTCCACAGAGAACAGGCCGCCCTCGTGCCGGATTTCGCCGAACGTACGGTTAAACAGCAATTCCGCCCCTGCATTGCGGCAGGCGGCTGCCATCGATTCCACAAGCCGGGCCGCCTGTACCGTGCAGAAAATCTGACCGTATTCTCGCTCTTCCCATTCGATGCCGAATGACGCCAACATGCTCAGGACAAAGTCCGTCGAACAGCGTTTAAGCAGGGTATCAGGGAAGCCTTTCTGCGTGCCTACATACCACTCCGAAGATATATACCTATTGGTAACGTTTCCCTTGCCTCCTCCGGCAAGGCGCACTTTGCGCCCCGCAACCGGGCTATGGTCGATGACGGCGCAAGAAAAGCCCCGGCGCCCGGCGGTCATGGCGCACATGAGCCCGGCGGCCCCGGCTCCGAGGATGATGGCGTCACGGATCATTGTTCGGCCGGGAGGCTTTTGAGCTTGCGGAACAATGCCCGATAGGCGTGCGGAGGACGGCTGTGTTCGCGTTCGTTGCGGGCCTTTGCCGTGAGGTCGCGGATTTCGGTGGCGTCTTCGGCTGAGAAGGCGGCAAGCAGTGTATCCATTTCCGCATCGGTGGCGCTCATGAGGTCGTCCCGCAGTTTCTCGGAACGCTTGAAGCTGGCGGTTTCGCCCGTGTGCCCAAGCTTGATGGCGTCCAGCGCGTCACGCACAGCCTGCGGATCCGCCTCTTCGCGCATCAGGCGCCCGATGTACTGCATTTGTCTGCGGCGGCCTTCATGTGAGCTGAGGCGCTGCCATTCGAGGACGGCTTCGCGGATGTTGGGAGTGAGCGGCATCTTGGCGAGCACGGATGAGCCGAGGGTGGTGAGTTCTTCACCCATACGCTGGAGTGCTGTGCTGTCGCGTTTCTTCTGTGAGCGGCTGGGGCGGTCATCCTCAAATTCGGAATCTTTTGTGTCCCACTGGTAACGTTTTTTCGGCGGCATAGTGTGTCGGTGAGGTTGAAAGTTGCGGAGGAATGCGCTTTTTGGAAAAAGCGTCTCCTCCCTGGTCCCCACCCTTAAAAACGCTGACAAGTGGGGAGGATACGCAAAGAAATTTTTGTTGGGCACATAACGTGACTATATAGTCACGTTTGACGGGGAAAACCTCTGATAGAAAAAGGGGCTGCCCCAAAAGGCGAAAGCTTTTGAATGGGGGAGAGGGTATGGGAGGGGCGGGAAAAGCCTTTCTTCAGAAAGGTTCCCCCGCCCCTCCCAACTTAACCAGTCAATGAATTACAGTTGCAGGGTGCCGCGGAACTCGGCGAGGTTTTTGATACCAAGTTGCTGGCACAGATGGGGAAGTTCTTCGGCTATCCGGAAGGCGGCGTCGGGGCGGACGAAGTTCATGGTCCCGATTTCCACCGCGTGCGCACCGACGAGGATAAATTCCAGAACGTCCTGCGCACAGGTGATGCCGCCGATGCCGATGACCGGGATCTTGACCGCATTGCAGACCTGCCAGACGCAGCGCAGGGCCACGGGCTTCACGGCGGGGCCGGAGAGCCCCCCCACCACATTGGCGAGCAGCGGCTTGCGGGTCTTCACATCGACGCCCATGCCGGTGATGGTGTTGATGCAGGAGATAGCATCGGCTCCGGCTTGCTCGGCGGCCTTGGCGATGGCGGTGATGTCCGTCACGTTGGGCGACAGCTTCACGATGACGGGCAGGTTCCCCGCGTGTTTCTTGACCGCTTGGGTCACTTCGGCGGCGAGGGCCGGATCCTGTCCGAACAGCACGCCCCCGTTCTTCACGTTGGGGCAGGAGATGTTCACTTCCAGACCGGCTATGCCCTCCTCGGCGGCGAGGATGCCCGCCAGTTCCGCGAATTCAGCCGGCGAGGTGGCGTAGAGGTTGGCGATGACCGGCGTTTCATGCCACGGCAGGCGGGGCAGTTTGTTCTTGAGGAAGGATTCCACGCCGTCATTCTGCAAACCCACGGCATTGAGCATACCGCAGGGGGTTTCCGCCACGCGGGGCAGCGGATTGCCGGGACGCGGCTTGAGGGAAAGCCCTTTCACCACGATGCCGCCGAGATGCGTGAGATCGCCGTAATTGGCGAACTCGACGCCGTATCCGAACGTGCCCGAGGCCGTCAGGATGGGGTTCTTGAAGACGAGCGGTTTCGTGTTCCCGGAAGGCTTATGGGAGGAAGAAAGTCGTACGGTGAAGCGATCCATGGCTAAGCCTCCAGGGTGATCTGATCGGCCCAGAACACGGGACCATGGGTGCATGTCTGCACGGGCGTTCCGGCCTTTTCTTCGACGGGCCACTTTTCCGTCGTCTTGGTGACGCAGCCGAGGCAAGCGCCTACGCCGCAAGCCATGCGGCTTTCCAGAGAAAGCTGGCAGCGCGCCTTGGCCGCCAGAGCGAATCCCTGCACCGCCTTGAGGAACGGGGCCGGGCCGCAGGCGAGCACGAGGCCGTTGCGTTCGGCATAGGCTTCGATGCGCGAGCGGACATGGTTGAGGAACCATTCAAGGTCTTCGCTGGTGTTCTCGTGGAAGGATTCCACGTCGATGCGCTCCCCGAGGCTTTCCACGGGATAGCAGTCTTCGGGCAAGCGGTGGCCGAAGACCATCGAAAGGACGCCCGGCGTGGGGTGGCGTTCCGCATACCCGACGAAAGGCGCGATGCCGATGCCGCCCGCGAGGAGCAGCGTCGGGGTCCCGCCTTCCACGGCGAAGCGATTGCCGAGGGGCCCCCAGAGGTGCACCTTGTCGCCGCGCCGGAGTTTGGCCATTTTTTCGGTGCCTCTGCCGGCCACCTGGAAAAAGATGACGAGCTCGTTGGTGCTCACCCGGCAGATGGAGAACGGACGGGCCCAGGGCATATCGAGCGCCCAGCCCTGAGGACGGAGCATGACGAATTGTCCCGGCGCCCAACTCTTCCAATCGGGCCGTTCGAGGCGCAGGGCAAAAAAACGTCCCTGCGATCCGGTGAGCCCGAAGGGAACATTATCAATAACCGCCAGGTCGTAAAACGCGGACTGACTCATGTGCGAACTTCCTGTCTGATACAAGTGCTTTGGAGTTTTGTAGTGTGTATGCCCCCCTACGGTCAAGGGGCTAGAGAAGTCTTTTGTAATTCCCTTGAATTTCGCCGGGATGGATGCTCCGGTTTTGTTTGATTGTGGGATGCAAGCGTGGCATACTTTTGTTTTATACCTATCTGTTTGTGAGGATTGCAACATGTCCACCGCTCCCAAAGGCTTTCGTTTCGCCACCGCGTGTGCCGGATTCCGTAAGGAAGGCCGCGCGGATCTTGCCCTTCTCGTCAGCGATGTCCCCGCCGTCGCCGCAGGGACGTTTACGCAGAACCGTTTTCCGGCGGCACCCGTTCTCGTCGCCAAGGCCATGCTCGCCGAGCGTCCCGCCGCTCGTGCCGTCGTGATCAATTCCGGCCAGGCCAACGCCTGCACCGGTGATGAAGGTATGCGAAACTGCCGCACGACCCAGGAGCTGGTGGCTGGCGCCCTCGGCCTTGAGGCGTCGGATATCCTGCCCGCGTCCACGGGCGTTATCGGCGCGCAGCTCAAGATGGATCTTTGGGAGAAGGCCGCCCCCGCCCTCGCCGCCAACCTCGGCAAGGCGACCCCGGAGGATTTTGCCAGGGCGATCATGACCACGGATGCTTTCCACAAGATTTCGCACCGCGAAGTCTCCCTTCCCGGCGGTATGGTGAAGCTTGTGGGCATGGCCAAGGGCGCTGGCATGATCTGCCCCAACATGGCGACCATGCTGTCCGTCGTGCTGTGTGACGCGCAGGTGGAAGCCTCCGTCTGGCAAAAAATGTTGCGCGACGCCGTGGAGCTGACCTTCAACCGCGTGACCGTGGACGGCGACACCTCCACGAACGACACGCTGTATGGCCTTGCCAACGGCGCATCCGGCGTGTCCGCGTCCGACGAGGAATCGCTCAAGGCGCTGTCCGCCGCCCTGACCTCCGTACTCGGGGATCTGGCCTATATGCTGGTAAAGGACGGCGAGGGCGCGTCCAAGGTTGCCCGTATCCATGTGACCGGGGCGGCATCCGGTGCCGATGCCGAGCGCGTGGCCCGGACGGTGGGGCACTCGCAGCTGGTAAAGACGGCCCTGTACGGGCGCGACGCGAACTGGGGGCGCATCGTCGCCGCCGTGGGCCGCAGCGGGGCGGACTTCAACCCCGACGATGTGGTGGTGACCCTGTGCGGCGTGGAGTTGTTCCGCAAGGGGCAGCCCACCGATCTGGATTTCGACGCCCTGCTCGAAGAGCCCCTCAAGCAGCGCGATCTGCCCATCGACATCGTGCTGGGTTCCGGTTCCGGCAGCTATACGCTGCTCGCTTCCGACCTCGGGCATGAATATGTGAACGTCAACGCCGATTACCGCAGTTAGAGCGGATGCTCTTTCAGATGATGTGAAGCCGTTTTGGGGAGGGGAAATTTTTTCAGAGAAGTTTTCCCTCCCAAAAAATTCCGCCAGAGCGGAGCCCTCCCTTTCCAAAGATTTTTGTGGCTATCCGGTCCCTGCTTACAATCTTTTTCGGCACGGATTGCCTCTGGAATAAAACGCGCTTCAAAATGGAAATGGACAAGAGAGGGAACAGGGGGAATACTCCTTTTCACGGAAAGGCCTCCTTCTCGTCAAGGAGGCCCTCATCCTCCAAAGCGTTTGTAAGCGGGCATCGGATCGGTTTCGATCGTGAGCCCGAGCCGATCGGATGCCTTGCCCAATCTCCCGCCCGTCAGAAGCGTTGCGGGCGGGAGATTCCGGTTTGCGCGCCGCATGAAAATCCGCCCTCAGCCTTTCCTGAGCGGGCACGGCGACACGAAGGACATGAAGCTCCCCCTCCGCAGGGGGAGAGGCCGTATTTTTCAAAGGAATGCCATGCCTGAACCATTGCAAGTGACGGCGGCGGAAGCCGGGCAAAAGCTGTTGCAGTTCCTGTCCCGGCGTTTCGAAGAGCCGCAGAGCGTCCTGCACCGCTGGATCCGTACCGGGCAGGTCCGGATCAACGGCGGGCGGGCCAAACCGTTCGACCGGGTGGAACTGAACGATGAAATCCGGGTTCCGCCCTTTGCCGGGGCCGGAACGAAAGCGGAACGCGTTCCCGCGTCGTCGGGCGGCAAGGAATTGCCCCCCATCGTTGCGGAGACGGCTGACGTCATCGTGTTCTGCAAGCCGTCCGGCCTGCCCGTACATCCGGGCACGGGACACACGGACAGCCTGACTACACGGCTTGAAGCGGCGTTTGCCGGATCGCCTTTTATCCCCGCTCCGGTACACCGTCTGGATAGGGATACCTCCGGCCTGTTGCTCGTCGGCAAGACGTATGCCGCCGTACGCCGCCTTTCGGATGCGCTGGCGGCTCATGATGGGAGCGTCGCCAAGGACTACCTTGCGTGGGTGCAGGGCGAATGCCCGTGGAGCCGCCCGAAACGCCTTGAGGATCATCTGGCAAAACGCACAGTCGGCGCACAGGGCCGCGAAAAGGTCGTTGCCGGGAAATCCCGCACGGGTGGGCCCGACGAGAAGCCCGCGAGCCTGACGGTCCGCTGCCTGACCGTGTGCGAAGGCCGGAGCCTTGTCCTTATCCGCCTGCACACGGGGCGGACGCATCAGATCCGCGTACAGCTTTCGGAGCGGGGTTTTCCGCTCGTGGGGGATGTGAAGTACGGAGGCCCGCGCTGCGGGGATGGGCTCAAGCTCCATGCCGTGCGGCTGCGGGTGGGAGAGGAAACCTATACGGCCTTGCCGCCGTGGGCCGGTCCGTGGCGCGTTGCGCACCTGCCGCCCGAATGGGAGGATGTCTGAGATGTATTTCCCCACTGCGGAAATCGAAGTTTCGCCGTTCGTACCGCCGCTGGTCGCGTTCGCCGTTTCCTTCTTCACGTCGATGGGCGGGATTTCCGGCGCGTTCCTGCTGTTGCCTTTTCAGATGACCTTTCTGGGCTACACCAATACCTCGGTCAGCGCGACGAACCAGCTCTACAACGTGTTCTCCAATCCGGGCGGCGTGTTCCGCTATTACCGCGAAAAACGGATGCTCTGGCCTCTGTCGTGGATCGTCATGGCCGGGGCCGTGCCGGGGGTCGTCATCGGAGGCCTTGTCCGCATCAACTGGCTGGCGGATGTCCGGCCTTTCAAACTGTTCGTGGCGCTCGTGCTGCTCGGCATCGGCCTGGAGATGATCCGCGACCTGTTCGGCTGGATGCGTTTCAAGCCCGCCCCAAAATACGAACAATCTCCTCCCAAGCCCTATGTCGAGGTCGTGGAGCGGAACCTGTCCCGCGTATCCTACACGTTTGACGGGTATCTCTATTCCTTTTCCGTGCCGATCCTCTTATTCTATTCCATTGCGGTCGGTCTTGTCGGCGGCATCTACGGCATCGGCGGCGGGGCGATCATCGCGCCATTCCTCGTTTCCGTCTTCCATCTGCCCATCTACACGGTGGCGGGGGCGACGCTGGCGGCGACCTTCGTCAACGCGCTGGCCGGCGTTCTCTTCTACATAGCTATTTCGCCCCTCTATCCCGACCTGAGCATCGCCCCCGACTGGGGCATGGCCCTGCTTCTCAGCCTCGGCGGGTTGCTTGGCATGTATTTCGGCGCGAAATTCCAGAAGTGCATCTCGCCCGTGCTTCTCAAGTGGATGCTCGTTGTGATCCTTTTTGGGACCGTCATTGCGTATTTTGTGGAATTTGTGAGGGGGTAGGGGAGAGAATATTGGGGAGGGGAGAGGGGCCCTTTTTGAAAAAAGGGCCCCTCTCCCCTCCCCAAACCCCTCCTCTCTCCCTCCAAAAACTTTCGACTGGTGGGGAGGCCGCGCGGAGGGAGTCCCTGTCGGATGAAAGGATAACGCCAGAAGTGTATTTTAGTCCTGTGTTTTTCTTGAGCAGGGGACGAAAACGAAAAGCCCGGGACATGATCCGGGCTTTTCGTTTTCAGAAAAACCGTCAACA
>ENA-UEPH01000346-UEPH01000346.1-human-gut-metagenome-genome-assembly--contig:-NODE-346-length-55999-cov-5.975019_pt1 | contig 55999 bp, 38 predicted proteins | sample MGYA00242891_ERZ507898 | MGnify/ENA primary metagenome ERZ507898 (study PRJEB26167, sample SAMN06115411) | human gut metagenome | host: Homo sapiens | place: China:Guizhou | collected 2014-10-15...
AAAGTAAATCTTACCCGGTTACGAGCCATGCGCAACTCGTACGGCATGTTCTCGGTTTACCTGCTGATGAAAAAGAACAGCACTCCTTACAGGAACTACAACACATTCATTTATAACGACAACGATGTTTGGTATTCCCCGTCCGATCCCCGCAATGACCGAATACGGTCGTGCCTGATCACCATGCAACCCACCTCTCGTTCGGCAGAATACACCGAAGTGGTCAGCCTGCTAACACCCATGTACATAAACGAGGTCGAGGCTTGGACCGACACGACCGTGGAACACCGGGGTATGGACTACAAGGCTTTCAAAGAACGGAAGGCACAAGAACTCATCCGTTTCACCGAAAGTTATTTCCCGAAATTAAACCGGGACACGGAAAAGATATACACGACCACCCCACTCACGTACCGGGATTACACGGGAACCCCGGAAGGATCGGGATACGGTATCATCAAGGACTACAATCATCCGCTCTCCACGTTGATACCGCCACGTACCAAAATAGAGAATCTTTACCTGACAGGCCAAAACCTGAACGTACACGGGGCTCTGGGCGTCACGCTTACTTCCATGTTAACCTGCGCGGAACTTCTAGGAACGGAATATTTAGCTAAAAAAATCGGAGGAGCCTAATCATGAAAATACCACGCTTACTCAAATATACCCTATTCTCCTTTTTAGGAATAATCGTACTATTCATTTTGTTTGTGTGCTACCTGTACTTTTCGGCAGACATGAAACAACCGCAATTATCTCAGGACACGATTCCCCGTTACGAGCTGGTCAGGAGTGACAGCCTCAGGCGTTACGGCCCCAATCATTTGCGTCACAGCCAAACGGGCCTTTGGGAACAATACTTGCAAGGAAAAGATTTCGAAAGAGGCGTCGCCTCCGGGATATTAACCCAAGACCTGCTTTATTTTCAAGAGAAAGTATTCGTGGATCAAATCCGGGAAATCATACCCTCGGACAGTTACCTGAAATTCCTCCGCTTCTCGCTGATCCTGTTCAACCGGAACCTCGGAGAATGTGTGCCGGAAGAATACCGGAACGAAATCTACGGAATATCCCTCTCCTGCACGCACGAATATGATGCTATCGGGACTCCCTACGAACGGCAATTGAACTATCACGCGGCACATGACATCGGACACGCCATGCAGGATTATATGCTGGTCGGTTGTAGTTCATTCGGGGCCTGGGGAGCGCAAAGCGCCGATTCATCCTTGATCATCGGACGGAATTTCGACTTCTACGTGGGAGACGATTTTGCCCTGAACAAGCTGGTTTCTTTCTACTCACCCGCCCAAGGATACAGGTTTGCCTCGATCGGCTGGGCCGGAATGATCGGAGTCCTGTCCGGTATGAATGAAACCGGATTAACCGTGACTCTGAATGCCGCCAAATCCACCATGCCCGTTTCGGCAGCAACCCCGATCTCGATCTTGGCCCGTGAAATTTTGCAATACGCCTCAACCATCGACGAGGCTTACGCTATTGCTCAAAAATACCGGACGTTCGTGGCCGAATCCATACTGGTAGGTTCCGCCAAAGACGGGAAAGCCGCTATCATCGAAAAAGCGACAGATAAAATCGCCTTGTTCTACTCCGACACGAATCGCATCATCTGCACGAATCACTATCAATCGGAGACTTTCCGGGAAGACGAACGAAACATGGAAAACATCGCCACTTCCGACAGTCCTTACCGCCAAGCCAGACTAAACGAGTTATTGGATAAAGCCCTACCCGTTGATGTACCCAAAGCCGCATCTATCCTGCGCAACCGCTTCGGTAAAGAAGGAAAAGACATCGGGTTAGCCAACGAGAAAGCGATCAACCAGTTCATCGCCCACCATTCCGTCATTTTTAAACCGGAACAACGCATGATATGGGTATCCACCTCCCCTTGGCAAGAGGGGAAATACGTCGCCTACGACCTGAAACAAATCTTCGCCAACCCGAAGAATACCGGGGAACTCCACACGGATTCCCTAACGATCCCGGCCGATACCCTGTTAAACTCCCCTGTCTATCAAAACCTACTCACATACCGGGCCATCGGCAAAGAAATCCGTAAAGCTATCCACGACGGGACCACCCTCCCCGAAAGTACGCTAAACCGTTTCCTTGAATCCAACCCGGAAATGTACCATGCCTGGGAACTGGCAGGAGATTACCACGCCGCCAACCAAGCCCCCGACAAAGCCGTGCAATACTGGCAAAAGGCTTTAACGAAAGAGATTCCCAAAACAGGAGAGCGTACGGCGATCGAGAAAAAGATTGAAAGACAGAAGCAAAATAGCAAATGAGGAGTATTATACTTGAAGTCGCAAATTGCGACTTCAAGATACAACGTGAAAGCTTGAATATCTCACAACTAATTTAAGATTGAATCATGGATAATCTTCAATTAATACAAAACAAAATATACGAAATCAGAGGTCTGAAAGTAATGCTTGATTTCGATTTGGCAAAAATATATGGTATCGAAACAAAAGTCCTCAAACAAGCTGTAAAAAGAAACATTAAACGCTTTGAAGGTGAGGATTTCATGTTTGAAATTACCAAAGAAGAACTTTCAAGGTCACAAATTGTGACCTTGAACAAAGGACGGGGTTACAACTTTAAATACCTACCTTACGCTTTTACTGAATTAGGCGTAGCAATGCTTAGTAGTGTTCTTAATTCTGATACCGCTATAGAAACAAATAGAGGTATCATGCGTGCTTTTGTAGCTATCCGTCAACTAATAACCAATCCCCCTCTCAACCAAACGTCAAAACTTGAAAAAGAAGTAAGAGAACTAAAAGAATATATCGAAGATGTCTTTACTGACCAAAACGACATCAACGAAGACACGAGAATGCAACTGGACCTAATCAACCAAGCATTAGCCGAATTGCAAGTAAAAAACAAAGTATCCAACCGTCCTAAAAAGATTGGATTCCAACTACCGGAAGAATAAAAAAACGAACTTATATAAAAACTATGAAAAACAATCGACATAGTGACATCCAATTCAAGTCACCCCAAGAAATCAAAGCTTACCAAGAGGCTCGCCTGGCTGAAGAACTGGTTTATCTTGACCTCCATTCCAAGTTCTATCACCAAATGTTCCAAAAGGAAAAGATTGATATCGCCAAAATAAAAACGATCGAAGACCTGCGTCACCTCCCTGTCACCACGAAAACCGACCTTCAACTCCACAATGAAGAGTTCATCTGTGTCAACCGGGAAGAGATCATCGACTATGTCACCACCTCCGGCACACTCGGAGACCCGGTAACCGTCGCTTTAACAGAAAGTGATTTGGATCGTCTGGCTTACAACGAGTACTTGTCATTCACCACGACAGGATGTACCAACCGGGACATCATGCAACTCATGGTTACCCTTGACCGCCGATTCATGGCAGGATTAGCATATTACATGGGAGCCAGAGAACTCGGAGCAGGAGTAGTCCGCGTGGGTAATGGTATCCCCGAATTGCAATGGGACACCATTCACCGCATACAACCCACGTTCTGCATGGCTATCCCCTTCTTCCTGACGAAACTGGTAGAATACGCGGAAACCCATAACATTGATTATAAGAATTGTTCCATCAAAAAAGCGATATGCATCGGGGAATCCTTACGCAATCCGGATTTCACCTTAAATACCATGGGACGCAGGATTCACGAGAAATGGCCGGAATTGCTACTCCTATCGACATACGCTTCTACCGAAATGCAATCTTCTTTCACCGAATGTCCCGCTTGTCAAGGAGGCCACCTGCAACCCGAACTTATCATCGTGGAATTCCTCGACGACAACAATCAACCTGTAGCCGAGGGTGAAGCCGGTGAAGTCACGATCACGACCCTCGGAGTAAGAGGTATGCCCCTACTCCGTTTCAAAACAGGAGACCTTTGTTATCACCACACCACGCCCTGCTCCTGCGGAAGAAACACCATCCGCCTGAGTTCCGTTCTGGGACGTAAAGGACAAATGATCAAGTACAAAGGAACTACCTTGTATCCCCCCGCCCTTTACGACATCCTGGACAACATTCCGGGTGTCAAAAACTACGTGATAGAGGTATACACCAACGAATTAGGAACTGATGAAATAGTCATCCGCGTCGGAACAGACACCCGGACAGAAGCGTTGTCCACGCAAATCAAAGACATGTTTAGAGCTAAAGTTCGGGTAGCCCCGACCATTCAATTTGAATCCGTTGAATATATTTCGAAAATTCAAATGCCACAAATGTGTAGAAAAGCAATTAAATTCATAGATTTGCGTTAGCAAGAAATATACACACTATAAAACCCGAAATCATGAAACAAATCGTACTACTTCTATGCTTATGTATTGCCGGAATTGCAAACGCGGGCAATAAATCGAAAAAGACAGACATCAATGCCATCACATTCTATGGCGTGAACTTCTCTTTGGCCAAAGTATATGCCGCCGACGAGACCGCCAACAAATTCAAAATGGCCTTCACGGGAATCAACGAATTGTTCCAAAAAGAACCGAACAAATACGATGTTGCCAAAGCCTTCAAAATCAAGAATACGACAACATCATTATCCGAGACGATCGCTCAAATCGCCCAGATTGACGATGCAAAACTATTCATCGAAAGCGACAATTACGTCCTCACGCACGAAGAAATCGCATCTTTTATCCGTAAATTCAACACGGGTTCTGACCGGGGCTACGGGGCTATTCTCATTGCCGGATTATTAAACAAAAGCAAGAACAGGGCAACCTACACCGTCGTGATCTTCAACATCGACACCAAAGAAATCGTCAGCCAACAACAAATCACCTCGAAAGCCAGAGGCTTCGGGCTACGCAATTTCTGGGCCGGCTCCGTACATGCAACTCTAAAACAAATCAAGAATTTATAAAATAACGGGGTTATCTAACAATGTAAAATGATATGATCCCCAAAAATTTGACACAAAACGTTTAAGTTTCAACGGGTAAACATCAATCAAAAGCCCGTCTAACAGAGAAAAGTTAGACGGGCTTCTTACATTTTATAATACTACTTTCGTAACAAAGTATCCACGGTAACCCGTTCTTTAATAATCTTCGTGTTCAAATATAGAAAAAGAAGCCGGGGATTTGATTCCCGTGCCAAAAGGCATAAAGAATCAGTAGTCAACAGATCTATCTTCTCCTTTGTCTCGTAAACTTCTTTTTCGCCATTCCCCTTAAGACTAAACCCTTTTATAAACAAATATCCTTCTTCAATATTCCAGGTCTTTAAATCTAAAGTCGGGATATTGATCGCTTCACAGACACCTCCTTTTTTGAAATGGAAGCCTTTCAACTCTCCGGTTGATTCATAGGTGTAAGGATTGCACCATTCACCAATAATTTTTTTCTCCATCTCTTTTTGCGGATCACTGGCACAAGCCAAACACAGTAAGGTTAAACCTATACACAACAAATTTCTCATATTATTCTGATTAAAATTATTATTTCAAAAATTCACTTCACCCAATCATACTTTTGATCGAAACCTCGCTCATTAGCATGAATTCCTTCTTTCATCCAACGAGGCTCCGGACTTCCTTTCAGGTAATGGTCAAAAAACTGTTTCATCCGTATCGTCCAATCCGCCTCTGCCGCTTTATTATATAAGAAATGGCGTTCTCCCTTGTAATTCAGTAGCCAAGCGGGTTTCTGCAAACGTCGCATGGCAAGAAACAAATTCAACCCCTCGGAATAGGGAACAGCCTCATCCTTGTCACAATGAAATATCAACAGGGGGGTCTGTATTTTATCTGCATTTAGAATGGGGGAATGGCGAAGATACATCTCTTTGTCTTCCCATAGGGATTTACCCAAACGACTCTGCGTTTCCTCGTACATGAACATCCGGGGCATCCCGCTACCCGTACGAATACCGGTATACGCGGAGATCATGCTAGATACGGCAGCTCCCGGACTGGCACAAGCAAACATATTCGTCCGGGTGACCAGGTAAGCGACTTGATAACCGGACCAGCTATGCCCTTGTATGCCGATACGGTCCTTATCGGCAATACCGTTGTCAATAAGCCATTGTGTGCCGCTGACCACGGCATCATAACAACTTTCACCGGGAGAGCCCACGGTAAAATGTATATCCGGCATAAACACGACATACCCGTTACTGACGTAAGAAATAACATTCAGCATCCCACTACTCCAAGTGGGTACGACATATCCATGCAAACCCTCGGTATGTGTCTCGTAAAAGTTCACGATGACGGGATAGCGTTTGTTCGGATCATAATTCTCCGGTAAATAAAGCAACCCGGCATTTTCTTTATCCTCGTAATTTATCCACTTGATTAATTTTACGGTTCCCCACGCATAATCCTTTTGTTGCGGGTTTACATCCGTTATCCGCACAGGACGGGTAAAGGTCAAATCACTCCACCATAAATCACGGGATTCGGTATAACTCTGCCGGGAAAAAATACAATATTTCTCGTTATCGGATCGTTGGTTTATTGAAATAGAATAAGCACCTTCTATCAATTTCTTTATTTTCCCGTTAGGCAAAAACCGATAAATCCCTTCGTCCCGATTATCCAAATTCACGGAAGTCATTAAAAAACCATTTTTCAGATCAATAATCTTATCATCGTAATCATTTTTCAACCGACGGAACTGCCGACTCGTGGCTCGCCCATATCCATTCGTCAATGAATAGACCTTTTCCTGGCCAGACAGGTCAACCACCCACATATCATAACGATCATACAGGACGACATGATTCCCGTCTTTCGTCCATCCGGCAATGCCATAAGCATCGGCAGGCTTGGGAAGGTCGTGCCATTCATTATAGACGGGATAACCTATTTCCCCAGAGATATTCACCCGTTCACGGGTTTCCGGATCAATTTTATACCAGGTCTTTCCCAGCGCATCGTACCACAAAGCATACTTGCCATTCGGACTCCATACCGGTTCCACATAAGCATTCTGCTCGAAGAGTACCGTTTCACCCGTGTTCAGATTAACCAAGTAAATATCCGCATTAATATCGCTCTTCCAGTCGGCAAAACGCTTATAGGGAGTTCTATCCAAGGTAAAAGCATAATCGCACCGGTCACTCTCCGGCAAAATCAACTTTTCCATTTTTTGATTTGTTACCCGGCAGCACGTCTTCGTATCGAGATTATAAGCAAATTTCACGTTACTCGTTCTGTAATTACCACTTCGCTGTTGAAGAGAAGAAACCTCGTCATCCCAAGTCCATAATTCCAACTCGAAGCGGGTATCTTTCTTCCCTTGCTTTTTCGTCGGTTCCCAGTACAAAGTATCGACATCCAGAATAATCCGGTTCCCGTTATCAGACAACCGATAAGCCCGACCTCGCCATGTATAGTTTTCGGGAAATTGTACCTGTTCCCAATCCACTAAAAATCGGCACTCTCCTTCCGGCAAAGAAAAAGAATAAAGCAGGTTCGGATTTTTGCTTATCGAAGAATCAGACGCAACGGTAAAAGTTCCCTGCATTTGGTGAGGCAATAACGAATAATCTTTTAATATCTTCTCCCTATCCGAAAAAATAACGACGGGATCCCCTCGCAACGAACGGTAGCACAAAGACTTGTACTCCCCATGATTCTTGATATAAACCATGGCTTTATGCCCTTTCAACAAAGTACAATTCTCGACACTATCCATCACGATGGAATCATTCGTCCCGATGTTCCGAACAACCCATCTTTTCATGTCCGGCTGTTCTTTATCTATCGGATAAGAATAAGTAATTAATTCTGATGTATTGTATTCCTTGAAATCATATTTTCTGTCCCAATAAATCTTTTTCATATCACGTAAACGCAACAAGAACGTCGAATCGCGAACACAGGAGTCCGTTTCAGAAGCCGCCACCGTGTAACGCAACCATTTCCCGTTTGCGAAAAAGGTAGGTCGAACGATATGTTCAAGCGCTACTTTTGTTTTTTTCTCCGGATGGTACAAATAGGTCACCGGGGGTAACGTGTCATAGCGGGAATCGATATGAACAAATCGGTATGTCACCCATTTCCCGTCATCCGAGATATTGGGAGCATCCACTCTTCGCCATAGTTTATATGCAGCCGTGTCCAAAGCCCTCTTTTGGGCAAGTCCGATTTCCCCGCCGAAAAGAATCGACAGGAAAATCATTCCGTATTTAATTAATTTCATCATGATAAATTTAATATCCCATACTTTAGGAATTTATCTCTTCATAAAGTAATCCAAGTCTGTCTGATAGTCCGCAGAGGAGTCCCCTAAAAGCAAACGAGCAAAATGGTGCCACAGCTTCCGTTCATAAAAGTCTTCCGCTATCTTCCCGTACCCGTGTGTACTACCGGGCAACACCAGCATATCAAAATTCTTTCCCGCCTTAATCAAAGCATTCGCCATTTTCATGGTATGTGCCGGATGGACGGTCTGATCCATATCACCCGTCACAAGCAACAAGCCGCCTTTATAGTTTTTTGCCAAATCCATATTTGTTTTACTCGATGTATGGTACGTGATCTCTTCATGTTCATTACCTAAAGAGTCTTTCACCATTTTCTTTCGTTCCTGCACTCCAAAATGAATCTCGACCCATCCTTTGTTATACATATTGTTATCATGATTCCCGGCAGAAGCTACTGCTGCCGAGTAGAACTCCGGATAAGTACAAATCGCAGCCGCAGCCATAAACCCTCCCCCGGAATGACCGTAAATACCCACTTTTTTCTTATTTATAAAAGCATAACGATCCGCTAACTGTTCTATTACATATTTGTCGTCAGCCAAGGGATAATCACGTTGATTTCCATACCCGAAAGCATGATAATATTTCCCCCGCATCGGAGAGCATCCCCGGTGTCCCACGGTAATAACGATGAAGCCCAACTGTGCCAAACGGGTATTCAAGGCATCATTGATCGTGAAACGAGTGGGAACATATTCAAAGAACGGACCGGGGTATACGCAAGAAATAATCGGGTAAGATTTCGTAGAATCAAAATCAGCAGGTTTCCACATCACCCCGTACAGATCGGTAACCCCGTCAGCTGCTTTCACCGAAAAACGCTCCGGGGCTTTCCATCCCATCTCATACAAACGATGCAAGTCAGGTTCTTCCAGTGTCATGATCACTTTCCCTTTCCGGTTACGAACAACATTCCGAGGTTTCATATCTACCCGGGAATATCCATCCACGTAATAATCGTTGGAGGGAGAAATCGCCACATTATGCGTAGCATTTTCCGGGCTCAGGCAAACCAATTTATTCTCTTTGTCCAAATCTGCCCGGTATAAAATATAGTAATAAGGATCCACTCCTTCTTTACGCCCATATCCATAAAAATATATCTGCCGGCGAAGGGTATCCACTTTAAGTAGGGGACTAGTAACCCAATCTCCCGAGGTAACTTGATTTTTCAGATTCCCATCTTTATCATACAAATAATAATGTCCCCAACCGCTACGTTCCGAGCGAAACAATATCTCTTCGCCATCATTGAGAAAAGTGATACTTCTCATCTGATAATCCAAATAAGGTTTGTTTTCCTCGTGAATAAGCGATTTCACTTCTCCGGTTTCTACATTGACCATACAGATATCCGCTTCATCCCACGTGCGTTTGTACCTCTGAAGATAAAGACGTTTGCCATCGTTACTATTATAAACGATGTCCACGTATTGATCTGCCCAGCGGGTGATATCAATCTCTCGAACCTCCCGTGATTCCGCATCCCCGATAAGCAGAGTATATTGAATCACATTTTTATCTCCCGCCATTTCATATTTGTACGTTACTAATTTCGGACGAGGTTGCGCAAGTACATCCACCAGCCACATATCATTCACCTTCCGGGAATCCTCCCGCAATGCATAAAACTTGTTCCCTTTTTTAAACCATTTGGCATTACACAAGAAACGCCCGTCCAGTTCCCCTTCATCCTCCCGGTTAAAAGAATAATTTTTCATCCCGTCGAATGTCAGTTGCACTTCTGTTGTATCCTTGCCTTTTAACGGATTACCGACAAGATACAGATTATGGTGTTTGGCAAATAACATATAAGTACTATCCGGAGAATAGTACATCCAATAAGGATCCGAGCCAGTCGGTTTTTCACCCTCCCAAGGTTTCAATTCTTTTGTACGAATATTATAGATATAATTCTGACTATCAAAATAGAATCGAAATGTTTCCTTATCCAAAAATTTCAACTCGATATCCAAATCCTTGTAGTTATACGGCTTTTTGGTAATCTCACTTATTTTAGATACTAATTCAACATTATCGAACAATAATTTCTTAATCTTCCGCTTGGGATTCACCCAGTAATAATTTTTACCCTCTTCCGTGCGAAAAGAATAATAAAAACAATCTATCCCTTTAATAAAATTCGGTCTTATCGATAATGTATTCTTCGTTATCGGAGCTTGCGTGATTTCCCGCATACGTTCCGCCAACTCGTAATTTGCTTTCTGTTGCGCAAATCCCGTAACACAAAAAACAATTAAAAATAAAACTATCAGCAATTTATTTATTTTCATACCCTCTATTTTTCAATTGTACTTTCATAATCAGCAGATGAATCACCCAGTAAATATTTTGCAAAATGAGCCCACAACTTTCGTTCAAAGAAAGCATCGGCATCTCCTTGGAAACCATGCCCGTTTCCGGGTAACACGATCATATCAAAATTTTTCTTTGCTTTGATTAAGGCGTCAACCATTCGCAAAGTATTCGCAGGATGCACATTTTTATCCATATCGCCCGTGACTAATAGCAAATGTCCTTTCAAACGTTTCGCCAATTCCATGTTTGTCGGCACTTTACAAGAATAGGAATATACCGTACTGTCCTTCCCGTCTTTACCTTTCACGGTATCGACAGACTCACGAACACCATGATAGATTTCAGACCATCCCCGGTTAAATATATTATTATCATGATTTCCCGCGGAAGACACGGCTGCCGTGTAGAAATCAGGATAAGTACAAATTGCAGCCGTCGACATGAATCCACCCCCGGAATGCCCAAAAATCCCGACCTTGGTAATATCGATATAAGAATAACGATCAGCCAATTGTTCTATGACATACTTATCGTCAGCCAAAGGATAATCCCGCAAATTACCATACCCATACCGATGATAAAATTTCCCGCGTAACGGACTCCCACCCCGATGTCCCACCGCCATCACGATAAAACCAAGTTGTGCCAACCTCATGTTATAACTGTCATTTAGCTGGAATGAGGTATTCACGTACTCGAAAAATGGACCGGGATACACGGAGGAAATAATCGGGTATTTCTTGTTCGGATCAAAATCTGCGGGTTTCCACATAATACCATATAAATCTGTTATTCCGTCAGCCGCTTTCACAGTAAAGCGTTCCGGGGCACGCCATCCCATCTCCCGCAAACGCCGGGTATCCGGTTTTGCCAATTCCATAATTACTTTTCCCTGATTACTTTTCAATACAATTTTAGGTTCCATATCTACCCGTGAGTAAGTGTCCACAAAATAACGCCGGGTGGACAGAAATGCAGTACTGTGCTGGGCGTTCTCCGGTGTCAACAGCGTAACTCCCTCCCTGTCTATGTGAGCCTTATAAAGTATGTAATAATAAGGGTCTACCTCTTTTTCCCGACCATATCCATACAAATAGAGCGTGCGACCCACGGTATCGATAGCGGCTATTTGCCCGGCGACCCACGGACCGGAGGTAATCACGTTTTTCAGACGCCCTTCTCCGTCATAGTGATAATAATGTCCCCACCCTGTTCTTTCGGAACGAAACAGAATATCTTTTCCATCATTCAATATGACGGTATTCTGCATATGATAATCCCGATAGGGCTTATCGACTTCATGTATTAATTCTTTCACCTCCAAGGTTTCCGTGTTTACCACGCAAATATCTATTTCATCCCACGTACGTTTAAAACGCTGGAAGAAAAGCTTATCCCCTTTCTCCCCAGGTTGGATCACTTGAATATACTGATCCGTCCATTTATCGGCAGGGACCCGGTTGGCTGTTTTTTCCCCGGCATCAATAATCCACAGCTCGTACTGGCATAAATCTTTTTCGCCGGGCATCTCATAACGATATTTCTCCAAAGTGGGACGCTTCATCAATGAATTTATCACGAACATATCCTGTAACTTACGGCTATCTTCCCGCACCACATAAATATGTCTGGAATCTTTAAACCATCGGGCATTGGTTTCGGCTTCTCCCTCCTTATCATCCTCGGGGTCCCGTGCAAAAGAATAATACTTTTCTCCGTCAGTCGTCAACTGAATCTCCGTGGTATCCATCCCTCTATTTTTATTTCCCCGCACATACAGATTATGATTTTTCGCGTACAATATGTATTTCCGGTCCGGCGAGAAAGTCATCCAGGAATATATAACTTCATTGTCTTCCTCTGAATTCTTCTTTTCTTCCAACGGCCGTACTTTTTTCGTCTTAAAATCAAACTCATAATGACCATCCATAGAGAAGGTCATCTTGGACAAATCTTTAGAAAACTCCATATCAGAAATCCTTAAATCTTTCTCATTATAAGCTTTGCGTGTGATCAAACTAACCCCTTGTGCTATATCCGTGGGATTAAAAAGCAACCGCTTCTCTCCTTTTGCCGGATCGACAAAATAGAAGTTTCTCCCCTCTTCCGTAACAAACTCAAACCAAAACTTGTCCGAATCATTGATTTGCCGGGGAAATATACCCATGCTGTATTTTCCTACCAAGCTACCAAATGAAACATTCCGTAATTTTTCTGCCAACTTATAATTTGCTTTTTGTTGGGCATATCCGCTCACAAACAATAATAGCAATGACAATAATACAAATACCCTTTTCATATCATCGATTGATTTACATACAATTAACAAACGATCTATTCTTTTTTTTTACACACAAAAGAAGACACGAAGGGAGCAAAGCTCCCCCCGAAATCAATATACTAAAACAACATATTAATACAAACCGCCAGCCCCCGGTCGACTTCCGCTACCAAATTTATACTTGATATCCACAATCTCCCCGAAACCGTCTTTATGATATATTTCCACTAACTCGGCAGTTTGTTCCGCATTATCATATTTCACTTCAAAAACATACACATCCCCGGCCTTCAAAGCTACAGCCAAATGAGCGTTGAGAGTCTTGTAATACGTGTCATAATCTTTCACGGCAAGTCCGACAATCTCAGAATCAAATTCCGGGAGAGAAGTTAAATTAAAAATAAATTTATCCCAATAATTATAAATATTCAATTTATTACCGGAAGCTACCACTAATAACTCCTGCCAGGGCAGCAATGCAGCACATCGATAATCGTTCATAATGGAAGCGGGTAATTCCCCGTATTCACTCGACTCGACAACCATCTTATGCCCCGGTTTATAAGTATAATCCGCTCTATTGAGTTCATAACGATGCCAATAATAATTCCCGTTTTGGTGAAGGATTGAAAAATAGGCAGGAGGAGCATAATATCCACCCGCTTCATTCGCCCAAGTATGGAACACGAACTCTCCTTCTACATTTTTAAATAAAAAAGGATGCTCATCTTGAGAGAGATTTACCAATTCCAAATAAGAACCAACGTGATTTGCAGGTAATATTGTATAGCTATTATCATTAGAAGCGCATTCCCCATCGTCCATGATGCCGAAATAAGTATTGTTCTCGTCAATTCCGACAATCAAGAAATTTCCATAGTTGTCGCCCTTGTAATACGGCAATAATGCTTTTACTTTCTTACCGTTCAAACTAGGATCTTTCAAATAAAATCCGGAATGCAAGTCAATAGCAACAAAGAGATTAGCCAAATAAATATAGTTGTCGGCATTTAACAGCCATTTCCCGTCATAACTCAATACGGCATCCACCGGGTCAAAATTATCCGGGACTCCATCAAAAAATTCATTCTTCGCATACCCCACCGGAGTCAAATTATTCCCATCCAATTCGACAGCCCCACTCTCCTGTAAAACCATCACTTCATCCTCCACGGCGATTCCAGGTGCCGTGGGATAAATAAAATTCTCAATCAATTTACGAGGTCCCTGCCCTAAACCGGGCGCAACATTCATCGCTTCTCCTACATAAACAATTGTATCCTTTGATTGCTCTTTTCCATCAACGACCACTGTTTTTGATTGTTTCTTAGATAAAATCAATGACAATTGCGACTCGTTGCCAGCAGATTTTGACAGAATCATCCAGCCATTTTTCCATGGGGCTACAACCGCCACTTCAATTTCCTTGGAAAACGTAACGCCACTTTTATTATCCGTTGCACAGAATAACAAGCTGAAATCACCCAACTGCTCTGCCGTATACGTGTAGTTCAATTGATCGCTCAACAAGGTCATTTTCTCTTCTTCCCCCAAATACCAGGCATAGGAAGCATCCGGATTCAAAGTATCGATAGAAAAACGCACCTCGGGTTCAAACCTAATTTCTTCATCAGGATATAATGTATATTTATCCTTTACATTTTTCACTCCATCACGATTCCAATTTTCAAAATCATTTAAATCCTTATAATCGTAGTTACTCTTATCGTCCAAGCAACCCACCGTAAACAATAGAATGAATATATATATCAAATTCTTTTTCATAATTACTCGTTTTTATCCAACTGCAGGAATAACCAATTCATTACCTTTTTCATCTTTTAGCGGAGCCTTTCCCGAAGCGATATTATCCGGATCATTATTGAATGCTTCGATCCGGTATTTCAGCCGTAAAGAATATTTTTTCAGGATCATTTTGTCCTGTCCGTCAAACTCCACCCCGTCTTTTGCCAATTCTTCCAGAAACATCGTATATTTCGTTTCCGAATACTCCCCTAAATAGAGATGTTCTGCAATATTATACTGGGGAACGCCGCCATAACCTCCATCCCACACGATCCACCACTGGGGACGCTCTAGTTTATCGGAAACCAAGATGATCGCCCGACTATACTTATCATCCCCCTCTCTGACCAATTCCGTTTCGTCAACTTTCAGCATCAAACGACAAATCTTTTCTTTCAACAAATCTCCATTCAATAAAACGATTTCTATCGTGTCCTGTGCTTGCCCCGCGGGGAAAATACATTTCTCCGGCAACACGTACAGTTCGGAAGGCAAGGTTGTAAATTCTTCGTCTGCCGACACTGTGTACTCCCGCTCCTTTGTTAGCCAAACACCGTTAGACTTCATCGGAATTTTCATGTGAATTTCCCCGCTAGGAAAAGCTTTGAACGAATAAGTCGTACTATCAGCAGTAGCATCTGCCGCAAAGTACACGTAAAGCGTATCCTCGGAATACTCCATTACATTTTTCTCGCTACAAGCCGAGATGACGCACATCCACACAAATACCAATAATATATGCTTTCTCATAATCCATTATTTTATATTAGTTTCGATATCCGGAACAGGAACGACAAACACCTTTTCCGCAGCCTCAATAAAACCGCCTTTTTCCGACGGGATATTTTTATTCAAACGCTTATAAATAAAATAAGTCTGTCCTTCACCCAGCCATTCCCGACGCATATCATTAATCAAAAGATCCATAAAGTCATCCGTATTAGCACTTGTTATCTGCTTCACGGACACGTCAGCATCCTTTAAACCGCGACACTTCTTTACATAGGACAGATAAGTCTTTGCCTTGGTCAATCCTTCCGCACCCCGTTTGCACAAAATCTCGGCAGCAGTATAATACATTTCGCTCATCCGGATAAACGGGACAATATGATCGGAAACATCTATCACCGTTGCCGTCGAACCGGAAGTCATCGCTTCGTATTTTCTAAACCGGTAATTTGAATGTTGATTTTTCATATCCTCAATCCAGTATGTGAAACGATAATCGTTACTCTTCACGATCTCCTCTTTTTCAACCTTCGTTTTGTACAAATCTTCTCCAAAATAATTTTTCTCGATCTCAGAAACACACAAGTAATAAGCCTTACTTTCATTGTCCATGATATTTACTGCTGAATTATACTTCAACAAGTCAATGACGTGCAGCCCGAATATAACATCCGAATAGCATTTCCGATCTCCATAGGAATACCTGTTGGCAATACTAAAAGCCCCTTTCTTCGCGGCAAAATTAATCACTTCACTAGCTTGCTCCAAAGCCTCGTCCTCTTTCTGCGCATACAAATATACTCGTGCCAATAAAGCCGTTGCAGCCCAATAATTCAAGTGGAAACCTCTACGACCGAGAAACGTATTCCCCGCGATTTCAAAATTATCATTCCTACTGAAAGTTCTTGCCGTATCAATTTTCCACAACAATTGCTTTGCTTCTTTCAAATCTTTAGCAATCAAGTCCAGGCATTCATCAACCGTCTTCGGCTTTGAAACATAAGAGGGATAGGTATCTACATAAGGGATAAACTTACGTTTCTCGGGATTGGCAGCAGGAGCAGGAGCAAATAAGCGCAACATATCAAACTGTATGAAAGCACGCAATGCCAACGCCTCACCCCAAATCATAGCTTTCTCCTGACCTTTTCTATCAAATATCTCAGGATCAGCATTTTCAATCTGTTGTACCAAATTATTACAATTAGCCACAACATTATATGCTTCTTGCCAAATAGAAGTAATTACCGGCTTGAACGCATAATAATCCCATGCGTACTTTTTAGCACCGTACTCCAAGTCATTTACACTACCGGATTTATTATAAGCATACACTTGCCCCAACGCATCCGCAACTCCCCATGTCAACTGTTTCCCATACAGATTCTGCGACTCCATGCTATAATAAATACCATTCAAAGCATGGCGGAAGCCATTACCCGTGGTGAACAATTCCTCCTCGGTAATCTCGTCTTCCGGTTCCACATTCAACCATCCATTACATGACGACATAAAGAATGGCAAGATAAAAATTAAATATAATAATTTATTTCTCATATTTTCAATTTACTAGAAAGTTGCACGTAAAGAAAAATTCACCGTCCGGGCAAAAGGATAACTGGTTCCCCGCTCCTGCTTGATAGTCGATAAACGGAATAACTCATTTGTACTTGCTTCCAGGCGAAGGGTCTTCAAGTAAATCTTACGCAACCACGCCGGATTAAAATCATAACTTAAATTCAAAGCACTCAGAGATAAAACATTCTCATCCTGCACAAAACGAGAAGTCGGCAAGGTAACACTGTTCATATCTTGTATATCCTTCAAAGGCGCAATATCACCCGGCTTTTCCCAACGTTGAGTCAGCACCCGTTTGTCCACGTTGCTTCCCTGTATATCCGCATTCTCGACATTCATAATTAAAGTTTCATTATACGTTTGCTTTCCCCATTCATAAGCGAATGAAACAAACAATGAAAGATTCTTATACGTCGCATTTATTCCAAAAGAACCACTCGCCTTGGGCTCAGTATCTCCAAGTACAACCTCCTCGCTGGCTTTCCACACGTTACTGGCTTTACCGTTGCGATACAAGTATAACTCCTTTCCGTTAGTAGGATCGATACCTAATGAGCGTACACCATAAATAGCCGTCAAAGAAGCTCCCTCTTCATATTTCATGATCGGCTTAACAAAATCTTCATATGTTTTCCCTCCCTTAATCCATGCACTCGTCGGTGTTTGACTCTCTTCCGCAAGTTCATAATGCTCGTTTACTTGAGAATTATACGCTTTCAAGGCATCCGACACTTTCAATATCTCATTTCTATTATGATTCAAATTACCCCATAAAGCCACGTTCCAATCTTTATTTTTCATTACATCGAAGCGAAACTGAATATCAAATCCTTTATTCAAAGTTTCTCCCAGATTACTTTTATAAGAAGAGAATCCGGAAGATCCCGGAAGAGTCACGTCTGTGATCAAATCCACCGTTTTATTGTAATAATAATCGAAAACAAAAGAGATCCGATTATTCCAAAATTCCAAATCCGTACCGACATTCAATTTATTCGTCGTTTCCCATTTCAAATCCCTGTTTCCCAACGCTTTCAGTGCGACACCAAACCCACTGATATACCAACGATCGAAAGTCTTATAAACCGTCCGCGCACTATAAGACGGGAAATTCACTTTACCGGTTTGCCCGTACGAAACACGGAGTTTCATGCGATTAATGATTTTACTATTCCGCAAAAAGTTATATTTGTGAACGTTAATACCCGTTCCCAACGACCAGAACGGAGCCCATTTCTGATCCAATCCGAATTCGGAAGAACCGTCAAAACGTGCGGATACATCTGCCAGATAAATATCGTTCCAGGTATAATTCGCCATCAACAGGAATCCAGCCAAACGACTCGCACTCTGTGTTTTGTTCGGCTTTAGTGTAATTTCTGCAGCATAATTGGGTGAATGGTATTCCCCGGAAGGAAACCCGCGATAGTGACTGGAAGTACTCTCGGAGAAACGGGAAGTTGTATTCATCACCGCCGAGGCATTGATCGCGTGACCGCCGAACACTTTCGAAAAATACGCCCCGACCTGTACATCCCAATTGGTAGATTCCCCTTTCACCAAATAAAGGTCGCCCGCCAATTCCTTATCTTCACCCAGTGTTTTAGACGTCGAATTCGAGGAAAGAGGATCAATGAAACGCTCTCTCCTGTTAAACTCTTTCGTTATGGCAAATTGCCCTTTCAGGTATAAATAATCGGTCAAATACCAACGTGCCATTAATCGTTCTATAAACACATCCCCTTTTTCAACCTCAAAATTATTCAAAAGGGCTTCATACAATGGGTTATTCAATTTTGTATCCCGATGAGGTATCGTGGAAAATTCCAAAGTACCTTCAATCACCTTCCCATTTTTATCATAAGGACGATCATAAGGCTGCAAATGTGCATAATCGGAAAAATCACCATAAGGAGATTCATTTGCTTTCGTGTAATTATACTCGATATAGTTCACAACCTGCAAATTCTTAAGCCGGTAATCCACGTGAAATCCTAAATTCATCGTATTCCGGTAAGAATCCTTCATAACACCATTGTTATTATTATAGGAAAGATCAAGCCCATAACGTAAATCAGCATTCCCTCCCTCGATAGACAGACTATGCTTGTGATTCACAGCATTCCGTAGAGGCAGAGATAACCAATCCGTGTTCACTCCTTCTTGAACCCGCAATAAACGTTCATTATATGCATCCAATGCTTGCTTCCAAGTTATAAAATACTTAGGCGTATAAAGCCCTGCCTTCGTTTCTATTTCCAATTTTTCTCTAGCCGTGGCTAAATTATAATCCGAAAGATCAGGCATAGAAACGGTTCCGGTCATACTATAAGAAATAGTCACCTCTCCCGGCTTGGGTGCGACAGTCGTAATCACGACAACGCCATTCGCCGCACGAGAACCATACATGGCAGTGGCAGCCGCATCTTTCAATATCTGAATATCTTCCACCCGCATTGGATCCATATCATACACCTTCTGCACGCCCACCTCGAACCCGTCCATGATAAAAATCGGAAGGTTCGGATTATTTTTCAAAGAGGATTTTGACAACGCATCTTTATCCAAGTCTTTCACCCCTATACCCGAACGACCGCGTATATATATTTCAGGAATCGCATTCGGGTCTGATCCCCATTTATTACTTTGCTGAATCCGAAACGATGGGTCATAAGAAGATAATGCTTGAATAACATTCGTGGCAGACGCCTTCAATAAATCCTCACGTTTCACGGAAATCGAACTACCCGTAAAACTTTCCTTTTTTATATTACCGTATCCAGTAACGACCACTTCATCCATCTCTTTCACATCATCCTTCATTGTGATTACCAATTCTTTCTCATCGTTATTCCGATTGTTACTCAAATGATGATTGATTGTTTCCATCCCAATGAACGAGAATACCAGTACCGTACTATCCATTTTAGGTATTTCTATTTTGAACTTACCATCGACATCTGTTATTACTCCCAATTTAGTACCTCTTATAAGAATAGTAACACCCGGCAATGGTAGACCTTTCACATCTATCACCTTACCTTTTACCAATCGAGGTTTTCCCGCCGTTTTCTCATCTTTTACCGGAGTAATAATGACTACATCATTTTGAATTACATAAGACAAAGGAGTATCTTTCAATAATTCATTCAATACTTCTTCTAAAGTTGCATCTTTCACCTGCAAATCTCGTCTTCCAAACTTCACGACTTCTTCCACTTGATACAAAAAACGATAACTTGTTTTTTGGCTCATATCCGTGATCGCCTGGTCAATAGTAACATTTTTCAAATTCATCGTCAATCTTACAACCTGAGATTTCGCATCTACTTGCAGGAAGAAGAGAAACGTAAACAGAAGAAGAAGGCCGCGTTTAAAAATAAATCGCATCTTTTTAAATCTTTGCATCCCGCTAAAGACTTCGATTCCGTTTTTTTTCATACTTTTACATGCTTAATGATTAATAATTGACTTTTTAATCGTTATTAAAATTCACCTAGGAGCAGAAAATAGTACCAATATTTTCTGCTCTTTATATATAACAACATCTATTTAGATATTTTACTCACAAACACCGTTCTATCTTTCACCTCGAAATGTACCCTAGTAGCTTTCTCTAACATATCCAATATCTCTGTAAAATCCTCATACCGAGCTAATTCTCCGGAGAAGTGATATTCTTTCAACTCCGGGTTTACCCAAAATACATCAATATTATACCAACGCCCCAAACAAATCATAATATCCTCCAACGTGTTATTCAATAACACAAACCGTCCATCCTTCCATGCGGAATAAAGGCTTGCATCTACCGGACGAACGACAAGTTGCTTAACGTCACTATTATATACAACTTGTTGATTCGGTTGAATCTTCACACTTTGCTTTCCGTCATACACCCGTACTAATCCTTCATTCAACGTAGTTTCCACATTTTTTTTATCCGGATAAGCTTGCAAATTAAATTGAGTTCCCAATACCTCGACAGAAATCTTGTTATCCGCATTCACAACAAACGGACGCGAGACATCTTTTTTAACAATAAAAAAGGCCTCTCCTCGTAAAAATACATCCCGCTCGTTTTTCCCGAATTTTACAGGGAATCGTATTTCAGAATCCGAATTCAAAATTACTTCCGTACTATCAGACAAAAATAATTTATATTCCCCACCACGAGGCACCCGGATCGTATTATACTCTAACACATTGTTTCCATCTTTTCCTGCAATTCCCTCATAAGAAACCTGCTGACGGTCATTCCTGACGACCATACCACTTCCCAATGAAATCAATTGCATTGCACTATCCTGCAACACGATCTCATCACCAGAAGAAGTAATTAAAACAGCCTTGGAACCACCCACCTCAATACGAGCTATCAGTTGTGCTGTCTCTTGTACTATCGGTTTTCTAAAAAGTCCCAAATAAAATCCTATCCCGACAAGTAAAATCATAGAAGCCGTTATACCCATCCACCAAGGTGATATACTTCTACGTTTATTCCGCACTCCCAACCGTTGCTTCATCATCTCCCACGTATCATCTACCTCCAAACATCCGGCATATAAATCCCTATCCGGAAGATTTTTTCCTTCAAAAATATGTTCGAATAGTTCCCGATTCCGAACATCCTCTTTCAGCCACTCCTCCAATTTTTCTTCTTCGGCAGGAAGAATTGTACCAATCATCTTTTTGGCAATCAAACAAGATATTTTATAATCTTTCGGATATACTATCATAAAACGTCCTAATTTAAACTATACTTCTATCTACAGAACGTCAAAATTTCAGAAAAGGATGAGCGGACTTTCCGTTTTTTTTCAATTATATTTTTGACAACAGGAGTAAGAGTACATAATAATAATCCTTCAACGTCACTCGAAGGACATCCATTGCTTTATATTTCAAAGATTTAACCGTGTTTACAGTAATTCCCAATTCCTCTGAAATTTCTTTATTCTGTTTACCCTCCAAACTTAATTTCATAATTCGGCGACTTTGAGCCGGCAAAGCATCGATTGCCTCATTAACAATCCGATATGTTTCCTCTTCAATCAATATGTCGCGAAAAAAGTATTCATGGTCAGCTGCACTCAAATTATCCTGAACAGGCATTTTTTTCTGCTTCCTCAAATAATCAAAGCATCTATTTTTTACAGCTACATATAAAAATATATCCGGCGTCACTTCGAAATCATAAGTTTCCCTCTTCTCCCACAAACGAATAAATACTTCCTGAGCAATATCCTTTGCAATATCCTCATCCCCGACAATACGGCAAGCGACCATACACATAGACAAGTAATATTTTTTAAATAAACCCTCATAAGCCTCAATATTGCCGGAACGAATGGAGTCAAATAAAAAATCATCACTATTTTGATCACTTCTAGACATCATTTTATGATTTACACCCAAAAAATACTCTTAAGGCCACAAAAATAGAGAAAAAAATGACAATAACAATTTTACGAATAATTACTACTCGTCCACAACACAAACTATTTTACAATAAAACGGATGGGCTAAAAACGCCAGTCTGTTTATTGAATCTCACCTTTTTCCTCATCCGGCAACACGTTATCCAGCCGGTATTCCAACGCCTTCACCGAAATAAGAATCTCTTTCACCGATATTCCCAACGAGATCACCAGAAGCAACAACGACAATCCGAAAGTATACACCGCTATCGTCTGCAAACCGATATAAATAAAGAACGTGCATATCACGCAAAGCAACAGGCTCATCACCCCGTATATCTGCATCGACCGGGCCATGTAAAGCCGCTTGCGCAAGTTATCAATCTGCAATTTCGTCATCGCATTCGGACGACTCTCGTGTTCCCCTTTCAAATTCCGAATCACCTGGGCATACGCCAGAAAACGATTGGTATACGCCAACATGATAAGCGATATAGCGGAAAACAAAATAGAAGGGGTCGTTAATGTCAACTCTTCCATACAATCAAATCATTAATGCCTTCCGGGCACATTCATACCCTTCATTATACAAACCAGTCAATTTCTCCACGTCTTGTTCGATACGGTCGACAACCAGCGGCTTTTCGGGACGGATAACGATCGCTTTCCCCTCCTCCTCCAGCTTCTCCACGAAATCAAGCGTCTCGTTATAATGTTTATTCTTTATCCTCAGACTCTCCCGCAAAGCCGGGTACTTACGGTACATAAACCAAGGGACCGACTTCTCCGCCTCGTCCTTCCTGTACCCTTTGTTACGAGTCAAAACTATCACGTTCCGCTCGAACCCGTCCGCTATCGCCTTCCGAATCGGAATCGCATCACAAATCCCCCCGTCCAACATAGGTTCATCGTCCACGTAAGAGATCGGACACACGAAAGGTAAACTACAAGATGCCCGGCAAATATTCAACAGCCGTACCGGATCATGCTTCTCCTCGAAATAATTCGCTTCTCCCGTCCGGCAGTTACTTGTCACCATGACAAAACGTTCGGGCGAACCGAAATAAGTATCGTAATCATACGGGATAATCCGGGTCGGAAACGCATCAAAAATCAGGTCAAAATCCATGATACTCCTCTTCGTGAAGAAATACTTCACCCCGATATAATGATATTTATCCAGCAAATCAATATTGCATATCTTTGCCCTCCCCCGTTGTCGGGAAGCATACGAAAGCCCGTTACAAGCCCCGGCAGAGACGCCTATCGTGTAAGGAAAACGAATATCATTATCCATCAGATAATCCAACGCCCCGGCAGTAAAAACACCCCTCATACCGCCACCTTCAAGCACCAATCCCGTGTGTGAATCTATCGTCATAACCAACAAACATTTTTATCTTCTTTCGAAACAGGAGGTTGTACATCCCAGACCCCGGTCAAATCAGGTCCCTCGCTCCCGGCAGGATACGTCAGCAAGCGTTCACCCGGATGCTCCTTCCAGTAATTCACGATCGGGTCGATAAACTTCCAGCTTGCCTCCAAAGCGTCATCCCGCGTGTAGAGCATTGAATCCCCGTGCATCGCATCCAGCAACAACCGCTCGTAAGCCCCCGGTAAATAATTATTACATAGCGAGGCATACAAGAAATCCATCCCTACCTGTTTCACCGTGAAACCTCCGCCCGGCATCTTCAACCCGAACTTCAACATCACGCCCTCATCCGGGGTCATGCGGATAATCAACTGGTTGCAGGAAGATCCCTCGCATTGCCCTTGGAACAACTTGTGCGGGGTAGACTTGAAATGAATTACCACACCGGAACGCTTATCCTTCAAGCGCTTTCCCGTGTATATATAGAACGGCACGTGACTCCAGCGCCAGTTATCAATAAAGACTTTCAACGCCACGTAAGTCTCCGTGTCGGAATTCGGCGCCACGTCCTTTTCCTCCAGGTACCCCGGAACTGCTTCTCCCCTCGACTCTCCGGCCCCGTATTGAGCCCGGATAACATTGCGGGGAATATCCTCGCCCGTCCATTGTCGAAGCGACTTCAACACCTTCACCGTTTCGTCCCGGATAACTTCCGGCTCCATCGTTGCCGGGGACTCCATCGCCACGAAAGCCAACAACTGCATCAGATGATTCTGGATCATATCCCGCAAAGCTCCCGTTCCCTCGTAATATTTCCCCCGCTTCTCGATGCCGAGTGATTCCAATGCATATATCTCCACGTAATCCACGTAATTCCGGTTCCACAGGGATTCGAATATCTCGTTGGCAAAACGTAAAACCAGAATATTCTGCACCGTCTCTTTTCCCAAGAAATGGTCGATCCGGTAAATCTCCTGTTCACAAAATACCTGCAACAAAGATTCATTCAACGCCCGTGCCGTTTCGAGACTCGTCCCGAAAGGTTTCTCCACCACGATCCGTTGCCAACCGCCCCGCTCCTTCACACCGGACAGACAACTCCGCCCGATATATCTCGTGATCGCCTGTTGCGAATCCGGTGGCGTGGCCAGATAATACACCACCCGCATCGGGATAGCGTTTTCCTCCATCAAGAACATCACCCGTTCCCCCAACTCATCGGCTCCCTCCACGGGATCAAAAGACTGGTAGAACACTTTCTGCAAGAAACGATCGACGTCCTCCCCGTTTATCCCCTTCTCGCCTTTCAACTCTTCCAACATCACGCGGATAGACAACCGAAACTCTTCATCGCTCATCTCCTTTCTCGAAGTTCCCAAAATAACAAAACGTTCCGGCAACATCTGCCGCACGTGCAACTCGTATAAAGAAGGCATCAACATACGCTTTGTCAAATCACCCGATGCCCCGAATATTACTAAAACCTGATCTTCCGGTCTATTCATAAATCTCGTTCTCACACATTATAAGTTCCTGAAACTGTCTTTCCGCCTTTCCCCGTCCAGTCGGTATGGAAAAACTTACCTCTCTCCGCATCCGTCCGCTCGTAAGTATGCGCCCCGAAGTAATCCCGCTGCGCCTGAATCAGATTGGCCGGTGAAATAAAATTACGCAGCCCGTCAAAATAACTCAACGCCGAGAAGAAACAAGGAGCCGCGATACCGTTAAACACGCAATCAACCACCACGCCTCGCAATGCCGGAAGCGCCCCTTCCATCATCTCGTGGAAAAAAGCATCGAACAAAAGATTCTCCAAAGCCCGGTTCTTCGTGTACGCCTGGGTAATCCTCTCCAAGAACACGGAACGAATAATACATCCTTTTCTCCATATCTTGGCAATCGTCCCGTAATCCAAATCCCAGCCGTAACGCTCGGAAGCCCGGCGCATCAACGAGAACCCCTGCGCGTAAGAAATCAACTTCGCGGCATAGAGAGCATCCCGCACGGCTTCAATCCCGGAAGTGTTCAACTTGATACAAGCCTCCATATCACCAACCTTTCCCGCCGGGTATTGCACGGAAGCTCTTTCCCGCTCACGTACCAACGTCGACATGAATCGGGCAAACACGGCCTCGGATACCAGCGTCAACGGATCGCCCTCATCCAACGCGGCCATCACGCTCCATTTCCCCGTTCCTTTCTGTCCGGCAACATCCAAGATATGATCCAACAGATAATCCCCATTCTCTTCCTTGTAACGCAATATATGTGACGTGATCTCGATCAGGAAACTATTCAACTCTCCCCGGTTCCACAACTCGAAAATATCTCCCAACCCGTCATTATCCAACCCGGTTCTCTTCTTCAGTATTGAATAAGCCTCCGCGATCAACTCCATATCCCCGTACTCGATACCGTTATGCACCATCTTCACGTAATGTCCGGCACCACCGGGCCCCATCCACTCGCAACAAGGCGAACCGTCTTCCAACTTCGCCGCGATCGCTTGTAATATATCCTTCACCAAAGGCCACGCGGTCACGGAACCTCCCGGCATGATCGAGGGACCGTTCAACGCACCCTCTTCTCCCCCGGAAATCCCGGCCCCGATAAAATAGAGCCCTTTCTCCTCCAACATCTTCACCCGACGTTCCGTGTCGTGGAAATCCGAATTTCCCCCGTCGATAATAACATCCCCCGGCGAAAGCCACGGTACTAACTGATCAATCAACTCGTCCACCGGGTTCCCGGCCTTCACCATCAACATGATCTTTCGCGGCAAACGGATCGACTCCACGAACTCCTCGATCGTGTACGTCCCGTGGAAACGCTTCCCTTTTCCCCGTCCCTCCACGAAACGGGTTACAACACTCTCCCGATCGGGATGCACCCGGTTATAAACAGAAACCGTGTACCCCTTGTTCTCCAGATTCAAGGCCAGATTCTCACCCATTACTGCCAACCCGATCAATCCTATATCTGATATTTGCATAATAACATATATTTATTCGTAACGATGTTTTACGATATTTCCAATTAATTTGTTCTCTTTTATACTACAATATCTATACCGAATCAAAAAAATGTCTAAAAAACAGGGAATATCAACACCCCGTTCCCCTAATAATCCGCTAAATCCCAAAACATCGAGGTACTCAAATACTTTTCCGCACGATCGGGGAAAATCACCACAATATTCCCCACATCAATCCGTTCAGCCGTCCGTAAGGCAGCCACCATGGCAGCCCCGCTACTCATCCCGGCAAATATCCCCTCTCGTGCAATAATCTCACGTGCCATGCGAATTGCCTCCTCGCTCTCCACCATGATCTGTATATCAATTCGTGACGGATCGTAAATCGCCGGAACAATAGCTTCCTCCATGTTCTTCAAGCCCTGGATGTAATGCCCTTTCACCGGGTGAGCACACACGACCTTTATATCCGGCTTACACCTCTTCAAGAAACGGGATACCCCCATGATCGTTCCGGAAGTCCCCAAAGCACTCACCAGATAATCAATCTCCCCTTCCGTCTGCTGCCATATCTCGATAGCCGTATTCTCGTAATGAGCCTGATAATTACCGGCATTACTAAACTGATCCGGCATAAAATACTTTCCGGGATTCTCCGCCACGAGTTGATGCGCCCGCCGAATAGCCCCGTCCGTCCCTTCCGCCGCGGGAGTCAGGATCACGTTACCACCGTACGAACGGATAATCTTTCGACGTTCCACGGACACAGCCTCGCTCATCACGATTTCCACGGGATACCCCTTCACGATCCCGATGATGGCCAACCCGATCCCCGTGTTCCCCGAAGTCGGTTCGATGATCGTTTTCCCCGGTACTAACCGTCCCTCTCGTTCCGCCTGTTCGATCATCTGCAAAGCGATACGATCTTTAATACTCCCCGTGGGATTGAACCCCTCCAACTTAGCGTAAATATTCACCCGAGGATTCAGATTAAAATTGTTAATACGCACCATAGGGGTATTCCCTATGGTTTCAAGAATGTTATTCTTTACCATCTTTCAATTTTAGATTTATGATTTTAGATTGACGTACCCTTCCGTGGAAAACGGAATTTGCCCATGATTAACACGCAAGTGATCTAGCAACAAAATACACGACTAAACCGGAAATCGTTCAATCACCGGAGTACGCGTAACTCTTATTAAAGAATGCTATTTACGGGATTAACATCGAGACAGACAACAACAGCAACAACAAGCCCGGTTATTCCCCTTGAACGACTCAAAGCTCATGACCTCCACTTGAAATTGATGCCCGAAAATAATTGTTGTCTTCATAGATTCAAATTTGCAATTTGCCTTACAGCTATTTATACCACAAATATAAACAAATTATCTTATATTCGCGACGCCATTTGGAAATGGTTCATCCATTTTCAATTTTCAACTTTCAATTTTCAATTAAATATGATTTCAGTAGACGGATTAACAGTAGAATTTGGAGACAGAGCACTTTTTAAAGACATTTCATTCGTGATTAACGACAAAGACCGTATCGCCCTCATGGGTAAAAACGGAGCGGGAAAATCTACCCTGTTGAAAGTCCTTGCCGGAGAAAGACAACCCAACCGGGGAAATGTTTCTTGCCCGAAAGACACGGTGATCGCTTATCTGCCCCAACACCTGATGACGCAAAACGAGCGTACCGTCTTCGACGAAACCGCACAAGCATTCGCCCATCTTTTCGAGATGGAGAAAGAGATTGAACGTTTGAACCAACAACTGACAGAGAGAACCGATTACGATTCTCCCGAATATTATAAACTGATCGAAGACGTGTCCGCACTGAGCGAGAAGTTTTATAGCGTAGACTCCACGCACTACGAGGCGGACGTCGAGAAAATACTCTTGGGGCTGGGATTCCAACGGGAAGACTTCAACCGCCCGACTTCCGATTTTAGCGGAGGTTGGCGTATGCGCATCGAATTGGCAAAAATGTTGCTCAAAAACCCGGACGTGTTGCTACTCGACGAGCCGACCAACCACCTCGACATCGATTCGATTCAATGGCTGGAAGATTTTCTCGTGAACAACGGAAAAGCGGTTGTCGTGATTTCCCACGACCGGGCTTTTGTGGATAATATCACCACCCGCACCATCGAGGTCACCATGGGACGCATCTACGATTACAAGGTGAATTACTCGCAATACCTCGTGTTACGCCAAGACCGCCGTATCCAACAGCAAAAAGCATACGACGAACAACAGAAGATGATTGCCGAAACCAAGGAATTTATCGAGCGATTCAAGGGAACTTACTCGAAAACCCTGCAAGTGCAGTCCCGGGTGAGAATGCTGGAGAAACTCGAAATACTGGAAGTCGACGAGGAAGATACTTCCGCTTTAAGATTAAAATTCCCGCCTTCCCCCAACTCCGGGAAATACCCCGTCTCGGCAGAGGAACTTACCAAAGATTACGACGGACACATCGTATTCCGAAACGCCAGCTTCACGATAGAGAAAGGCGAGAAAGTAGCCTTCGTGGGACGTAACGGCGAAGGAAAATCAACCCTCGTGAAATGTATCATGGGAGAGATACCCTATTCCGGAAAACTAACCTTGGGCTACAATGTCAAAATCGGTTACTTCGCCCAAAACCAAGCCTCGCTAATGGACGAAAACCTCACGGTCTTCCAAACCATCGACGACGTTACCCCGCTGGAATTAAAGCACAAGATAAAAGATATGCTCGGAGCCTTCATGTTCAGCGGTGACGACATAGACAAAAAAGTTAAAGTCCTCTCCGGTGGAGAACGAACCCGCTTGGCAATGATTAAACTATTGCTTTCCCCGGTCAATCTCTTGATCCTCGACGAGCCTACCAATCACCTGGACTTGCGCACGAAAGACATCTTGAAAGGAGCCTTGAAAGATTTTGACGGCACCCTCATCGTCGTGTCGCACGACCGTGATTTTCTCACCGGATTAGTTGAAAAAGTCTACGAATTCGGCAACAAGAAAGTCACCGAACACCTCGAAGACATCCAAGGCTTCTTGAGGAAAAAGAAAATGGAGAACTTAAAAGAAATTGAACGAAAAGCCTGATCGTTACCTCCCGGCTCAATTATTGTAACAGATATTCACTGTAATATCCGTTACAATAAATAACCTACAACATCCTCTGCCCCTCAATTCGCCGCGGACAATATGAAGAAACGGGGTCCCGTAAGACCCCGCTCCAGCAAAAAAAATATAAAACACAACATTTATTTCCGGTGTTGATAGCGCACAAAGACCTCCATCGCCTCGTATTCCGCCATACCTAATTTATTATACAGATCGGCCGTGTTGCGATTACGGTCTTCCGCCCGTTGCCAAAACTCACGGGGATCATCCCCCGGGTAAGCCGGCCCGTTATTCTGTGAACCGTGTTTATAGATCGCCTGCCGTTTAATCGACAACTCCGACGGGCTTACCGGCACGGCCATGTCCACTTTCTCGATCTCCCATTCCAACCAAGCCCCGCGATACAACCACGTGTAACAGTCTTTAAACCAATCGTCCTCACACACGATATCAAAGGCCTGCATGATCGCATCCAAACAAACACTATGCGTCCCGTGCGGGTCAGCCAAATCCCCGGCAGCATAAATCTGGTGAGGTTTAACCTCCCGTAACAAGTTCACGATAATATCAATATCCTCTTGTGCCAAAGGCTTCTTCTTCACGGAACCGGTCTCGTAGAAAGGCATATTCAAAAAATGCACTCTTTCCGAGGGTATTCCCATAAATCGACAAGCAGCCAAAGCCTCTGCCGAACGCAAGGCAGCCTTGTATTTTAATATCTCCTGAGGTTCATTCTCTGCCGGGTTCAGATCATGAATCGCCTTTTTCACTTGCTTGTACTTCTCGTTGGAAAGCCCCATATCCTGCGCGAACAAATCGGCAATATCCATCATCTCGTACAAATAATCGTCAAACACGGCAATATTCCCGGAAGTCTGGTACACGGCATGCACCTCATGCCCTTGCTCCACCAAACGAGCCTCCGTCCCTCCCATGGAAATCACGTCATCATCAGGATGCGGGCTGAAAATCAACACCCGTTTCGGGTAAGGATTCGCTCTTTCCGGGCGGGTAGAATCATCCGCGTTCGGCTTTCCTCCCGGCCATCCCGAAATGGTATGTTGCATATCGTTAAACACGGCTATATTCACCTTGTTGGCAGAACCAAAACGCTCAACCAAATCAAACAACCCGTTCTCCTGATAATCCCGATCTTCCACTTTCAGGATCGGCTTTTTCAATTTCTGGCAAAGCCGGATCACCGCCTTACGGATCAATTTATCATCCCACTCCACCTTACTCACCAACCACGGGTAATCGGCACGAGTCAATTCGCTGGCAGCACTCTCGTCGATCACGAACTGCACGTTCGGGTGCATCTGCAAGAACGTTGCCGGAACAGAATCCGAAACTCGCCCTTCCACGGTTGCCTTAATAATCGGGGCTTTCTTCTCTCCCCAAGCCATCAGGATAACCCTCCGGGCCTGCATAATCGTACCCACTCCCATCGTAATCGCTTTCGTGGGAACCAGATTCCGGCTTCCGAAATCCTTTATAGCATCTTTTATCGTTAAATCGTTCAAGAAAACCTTCCGAGTCTGCGAGGTAATAAAAGACCCCGGCTCGTTAAAACCGATATGTCCCGTACGACCGATACCCAATATCTGAAGGTCTATTCCCCCGGCAGCCTCTATCGCTTTCTCGTAATCCCGGCAGAAACGATCAATCTCGTCTCCTTCCAACGTCCCGTCCGGGATATGAATATTCTTGGGATCAATATCAATATGATCAAACAAATGATGATGCATAAAATAATGGTAACTCTGTTCCGACTCCTTCGGCATCGGTAAATACTCGTCCAAATTGAACGTCACCACATTACGGAAAGAGACTCCCTCTTCACGATGCATTCTCACGAGTTCCTCGTACAATTTGATCGGGGAAACCCCGGTCGCTAACCCCAGCACACACTTTTCACTACTAGCAGCTTTGGTTTGCACCAAATCCACTATCTCGCGAGCAACGGCCTTCACAGCCTTGTCCGCTGTCTCATAAATCTGAACAGGAATCTTTTCAAACCTGTTAGCACCCTCGCCCTTAGCGATGTAGTTCTTAGTAATCATCATATCATTTTTCTTTTATATACCTCTTAATAAAGCGAGTACCCGCATTCCGCATCATCGTACAAATGTTCCGTGACCATCATTAAAGTACCCAATATCGCCGAATAAGCGCCTAAGCTACTCATTCTTAACTCGCAATGGCCCCGCATGCGTGCCAACGCGTATTTATTAATCGCCTGCTGCACCGGAACGATCATCAAATCGCCCGCCTCGACAACACCCCCGCCAATCACCACCATATCCGGGTTAAACAAGTGTATCATCGTGGTAATCCCCTCTCCCAGTTTCTCCCCCGCTTGGTGCAACAAATCAATCGCCGAAATATCATCTTTCCTAGCCGCCTCGATAACAACTTGAAGCGGCATTCCTGCAACCTTCTCGATCGCCCGACCGGAAGAAACCGTCTCCAAACAACCGATCTTCCCGCAATGACAAGGTGCGTCCAACCCGGAGATACGAATATGTCCGAACTCTCCCGCCATACCTATTCCCCCACGATATAACTTTGAATTCAGTATCATACCCAAACCGATACATTCATTCACGCTAACACACAACACGTTATCAACCTCCTTCGCCACCCCGAAAGTGTGTTCCGCCATAGCCATCACGTTGGAATCGTTATCAATAAACACGGGGATATGCAACATTTCCTCTAAAATATGCTTTAACCCCGGATGTTCATACGTCAAATAAGTATACGAAGTTCCCTCCCGATCAATCAATCCCGGAAGAGCGAAACCCGCCATCTTAATCTTATCCCGGTTAATCTTCAACCGGCCGATCGTCTCGTCAATCTTCTCTTGAATATAACGAAGCGTGGCATCATCATCCTGTGCCTCCAGTATGGAAGGATATTCCAGGATACCCTCTATCGGTTCATTCTTCAAGTTAAAAATAGCAATCCTCAAATACTCGCGACCGACATCCACACCTAATATATAAGCCGCATCCGGATTCAAGGAGAACACGTGAGGGCGCTTCCCCCCGATAGAATTCCCACATCCCCGGTCAACAACCCATCCCTCGACGATCAACTCGTCAAGCATCCGGCTTATCGTCGGTGTCGTCACATTCGTCAGACGACAGATTTCCGGCTTGGACAACTCTCCCATCTTGTAAAGAAAACCGATAATTGTCTTTTTCTGCAAATATCGTTTCTCTTTCAAGCCCGGTAAAGAACCCTTATTCGTGATGTTCGAGTCGTTCATAGTCTTTCGCTTTTCAAAGAAATCATATATATTTCACCACAAATATAAGAAAAACTTTGTAAAATATTTTACAAAGTACCGTTTAAAATTAAAAATATTTTTCTTAGATAATCATATTCTCCCTCTTCCGGGAATAACACACTCTATTTCCCCGTCAGAAACAATGGTTATCCATCGACGATTCTTACCTCAAAGAGATCGTGAACACCCCCAACCCCATCGGACAAGCTACTCAATCACTCCACGGGGCAACTATAACATCCTTCCGTCTCGTACTCGATCTCCACGGTCAGATGATCAATACCCGCTTCCTTCAACCGATCCACCGCATCATGCTTTACCCGGATAACCTCTTCCCGGGAAGTATCGTCCGCGACAATCAAGTGTGCCGAAGCGATATTCTTTTCCCCGTCCAGCGTCCATACATGCAAATCATGCACCTCCTTCACCCCTGGCACTTCTTGCAAAATCGTCTTCACCTTATCTTCCGGCATGTGGTCCGGAGTTGCTTGCAACAGGATTCTAAAAATAGCGTACAGGTTCCGGCACACGTTCGTCAAGATAAATATTCCGATACAAATCGAGAGCAAGGGATCAATAAAATACCATTCCGTGTAACGAATAATCACGCTACCGATCAACACGGCCAGCCATCCTAAAACATCCTCCAGCAAATGCAACATCACGGCCCGTTGACTGATTGAATTTCCCTTCATCAATCGCAAAGCCGCAAAACCGTTCACGGCAAGCCCGGCTACCGCCAACCACATCATTCCCGAATAATTCACGGGAACCGGATGAAACAAACGGGGAATCGTTTCCATGAACACGAAAATCGAACCCACCAACAAAACGATAGAATTGATCAACGCCCCCAACGTCGAAAAACGCTTGTAACCATAAGTAAAAGTAACCGTCCTCTTCTTTTTAGAATAACGCTCCAAGAAAAAAGAAACCCCGATAGAAAAAGCATCCCCGAAATCGTGAACCGCATCGGAAATAATCGCGACCGAATTCGTCCACAACCCGCCAATAATCTCTATTATAGCGAATCCCAAATTCAAGAAAAAAGCGATCCCCAGATTCTTCGTGCTTTCTCCATGACTATGTTGATGTCCCGCATGTGAATGATCGTGTCCCATAAAATTATCTTCTAATCTGTAAAAATACTCATTTCACGCCAATATGTTTCATTACAATCACATTCCTTTCTAACAATTTTCAAAATTTTCTCCCAAAAACTTGATCAAAGCACTTTTCTTTCAAGAAACTTCGCCGCCCCTTCCCTACTCATAGTGAAGGTGGCGGCGAAACCAACGAAGGAGTTGAAGAAACACACATCTACTACTTCTTTATCTTACTCTCGATATCATCCAACATACGTCCGGCAAAAGAAACCACCGCCGGGGGTAACACGTTCAAATACGTCCGGACAAACTTGGACATCTGTTGCAGCACCTCCGGATCATCCGATTGCACCAGACGTGTCATATTCATAATCAATAAATTACGAGTCGTACTACTCAACGCTTCGAAATTCTCCCGGCACAACTTCAAGAAAGCGGCATCATCCTCCTTCACACGCCCCTCGATCAAGCGAAACATCGGCTCGTATCGATTCTTTTCCACCAACCCCAATTCCTGCACCTTCCGTTTCAAAGCCTGGTAATCCTCCTCCTTATACACTCCCTCTCGAAACATATAACCGGAAAAATAACGTCCTAATTCCAAATTATACAAATGTTCAATCTTATCGAGAATCAACTTACGCACAGAACCATCAAAATCATTCCGGTGTTCCACCATGAAAATCACCTTCTCATCCCTCAAATCCTGCGAGTAACGAGTAAACAGAAAAGAATTTTGAGCCTCCAATCGCTGCGCATCCGTCAACGAAGCATAATAATCGTTCACCACCTTAAAACCTTCCGTCTCCTTCTTCTGCTCCATCAAATATAGCGCATAACGATTTACCAGATCAGGCGCACGATCGCCACTGGCATAACGAGCCGCCAACCTATCCGGTGCGTACTCGGGATTCAACGCCTCCTCCATCTTGGCGACAAACTTATCCGCATTCATCGCCCCCCTCAACTCGGCCCGGACCTTTCCATTCGTATCCACCACGATAAACGTGGGATAGGCCGTAACATTAAAACGTTTGGCAAGATCTCGTCCCCCCTTCTCCGCATCCAACTTCAAACAAACAAACTTCCCGTTAAAATACTCCCCGACTTGCTTCTGCGGGAATACATCCCGTGACATCGTTCTGCATGGCCCGCACCAATCCGTGTAAAAATCCACAAACACCATCTTACGCTCCCGCTTTGCAGTCTCGATAGCCTCTTGCCACGAAAGTTCCCGAAATTTAGTCTGCGCGAAAGTTGTCATTCCCACGACTAAAATCATCGTCAATAAAATCAATTTTTTCATCTTGTCAAATACTTAAAGGCAAGAGGGTGTCAAAAATAATGACACCCCTCAACCATTCATAAATTATCCACTCTACTCCTTATCCGGTTCTTCCTCAGCAGGATCTTCTCCGTATTTCCATTCAATATCCACCATCTTCATCGTAAGCGGCCAACAATCCTCCTCATCATAATTAAATTCAGGCATTTGCGTTCCACCAAGCTGCATAAGCTTCAATTCTCCCTTCTGACTTCCCTCATCGTACGTACTCACCCAAAAACTAGCAATACTAAGAACAGCATCCGCACTTATGCGAGAAATATCACTTTCCAACTCCATAGAATTTATTGTCTTGTAAGTATAGTTATAAGCATATAACGTCGAACCCACAGAATACAAAAGAACATTAGAATTTGACATAAAAGTATAACACGTCGCTTTATCGAAATCAACAGCCACCGTCTTATCTACCGTGTACCCACTTATCTTCGTCGGATCAGAAAGTGCTGTACCAATCCAACCTTTCGCACCCGGCCGGAAGGTATAAACGTAATAATTGATATCCTCTCCCTCCGTATCTTTCATTAACGCCACACAATTACACGCGTTATCAGACGAAGAATTTCTCAGATTTTCGCCATACACGATAGTCCTTTTATATTGATTCCAAGGGAACGGATCTCCCGGACGATCTGCTAATTTTGAACAATAAGTCGCATTCGTACCATAAACAGCCCCAGGTTTTACGAAACAATTGTCATCCATATCATAAAATAGAGGATACACGTTACCGGTAGGCCTTGTCCCCCCAAGCACGAATGCCATATGATACGGTTTAAAAAATTCCTTGCTGGTGGCACTATAACGATTCATTGGGTTTACATAAACTTCACTACCATCATACCCCAATGTCGTCATATAAATTGCACTATCGGTCACGACACCCCGACTTTGATAATTCCGCATGGTATTTGCAGTTCCGTACCCACAATTAGATTGCCGCGGGAACATATTGCGAAGCCTCGGTGTTATCTTGGAAACCTCCATCTCCTCAACCGTCACCATATTGTGGAACTCGCCGACAGGCAAAAAATTGTTCCCCCACGTCAACTTCACATCCTTTTCATCCGTCATCAACCAGAGATGTGCCTTAGCTTGTTGCCCACTCCTGTTTCCCGTGAAAACCAAACTGCGGCCCCCTTTCAGTTGCAAATCCGAATTATCAAATATATCCTTGATTAACACAAGAGATCCATCCGGTTTCATCACCAACATATCCATCTGAACCATCCCATAGGGAGTCTCTCCCAACAGCATCCACCCCTGAGTCAATTCACTGAAAACAGTCACGCTCGTACTATTAAGCCACTCCAAGCCGGTACCCTTATCGATCACCTGAAAATAGAGCGTATAGTTACCCGGTTTTAAAGATACCGGCCACGACAAATTCTTCGTCGTCCCTACCACCGTGTGTTCATGCACCTGTCCGGAACAAAAAAACCACTTGTACTCGTAATTATCCTCGTTCTCACCATACACATCTCCAACCACGGTCGGATGAATCATTAACGTATCCACACCTTTCTCCAAAGTTTGATTGGTCTCGTCACTGGCAAAAGTAATCGTCACCCCGTTCTGAGGAGTATAATCATAATTTCCCTTGTCCTCCACCTCACAAGCTTGCAACATGAACAAGGATAACAGTAAAAATAATCCGTATTTCATTTTCTCTCCTCCCATATTTATTCATTTTCTTGAGGTTTATAATATTGTTTCACCAACTCTTCCGGACGAGTCTCTTCATTCCACCAAGTAATTCCGGGAACCCACATCATGGTACCTCTCTCCTCCAGCATCCACTCTTGCCAACCATCCGCATCTCCTCTTTGAAGCCTGTAATACCCCAAATTGAATCTACGGTTTAAATCCGTCACGGCAGTCATCCTGATTTTAGTTCCGCGCCCTCCTTGAGTAATCGCCGACAATTGTTCGAAATGAGCTTTGGTATATCCGGTTATATCCATCAAATATTGATACTTTTCTGGAGAAAAAGTTCCAAAAAAACTGGAATATTCGTTCGCACCCCAACCGGCCGGTCTCTGCAAAATATTATTGAAAAACACATGATGTTCGGCCGGATCACCATTCGTCTTAAATTGCGTTTTCGTGTCATTCCACCGTCCGGGAATTTTCCCCACCTCGGAAAAAGGCAAAGTGAAATGTTCGCCCGGATCAATACGGAACAGAATCCGTGCCGTGTCCTTGGTCAACCGAGGCGATCTAAACACCTTCAAAGTCACATACGTGTGATTTTCTCCTGCCTTGATCACCTGCTCTTCCGCAAACTCCGCATACTCCTCTTCCGGAATGGCATTCGTGCTATCCTGCACGATCATCACCCGGAATGGGCGGTCATAATCTTTGATAGAGCCGGCAATTCCCACCTTCATCGTGATATCGGCCTCCTCGCTCTCCAGCGTACCGAAAGAAACGTACGTGTAATTCTGCCGGGCCCAAAGACTCTCGTTCCCGTGAACCGCACCGTACTGCACATCAAAGTAAATACCATCCACCCCCTCGTACTCCATCACCTCTTTTTTCTCGCAACCAACAAATAAGAGACCTCCTATAACGCATAGGAACATCATTATATTACAATTATACATCTTCATAACAACCTGTTTTAATCGTTCGTCGAACCTCGTTTATTAATCTCCACATCCGGTAACGGCCATCTATAATTATCGGTCAACATCTCGTAACGACCACGGATATTAGATCCATCAAGAAACGTTTCCAGATTCAAACGCTTGTAATAGAAAAACAACTGGCCTTCACCGATCACCTCCCGGGCAAACTCGTTCGTCACCAATTCCCTTATCTCATCCATAGAAGTTGCAGCAATAGACATGTGACAATTCCGATGCTCGCGAATAGAGACCAGATATGTCAACGCCTCTTCGGGAGTAGCCGCACATTCTGCCGCAATCAGGTAAGCCTCGCTCAACCGAATCAAAGGAACCATGTACAGGTAAGTTTCCGTTCCATCCAATTCCGCATCACGAGAAGCATCCGCGTACTTCAAAAAATACAAGGAACTACTCTCATCCACTTTCTCACTATCGTCGTCATCATCATTGTCATCATCGTCATCATCCGTAACACTCCCGGACGAGGTATACACGGCCCAGCCCAAAGTTGAACGCCAATCATTATCCGGGTCATCATAAAAAACGGGAATTTGAGAATTGGAAGGATTGCTCCCCACGAAAGTCAAGCGAGAAGTAAGCTGTAAAGCCGACGCGAAATAACGCGAATTCGACGTCGAACGCTTCGAATTATAAATCGCAAAAAAGACCTCGGAAGAAAACAACAGATCGTTTTTACCGTCAGCCTCCACCTGAGCCTGCGTCGTCCACGGGAAAATCATATTCTCCTCATCCACCTTGTTCTTGTCGATCACCTCCTCTTTAACAATACGGTAAGCCGTACTCTTATCCCCTTTCCACAAATAAGCCCGTGCCAAAAGAGTCTGCACCGCAAAATAATTCAAACGTAACTGACGATAAGTAAAATCCGCACGCTCCAACCCATCATCAGAAGTCACCGCATTACCGACCCCGGTGGTAAAAATAGGATCATTATCCTTCAACAATCTACTGGCCTCCTCCAAATCTTTGATCACTTTCCCAAGCACATCTTCGGCAGAACGCAATGGAGTAATATCGCGTTTGGCCTCATCCTGATAAGGAATCGTAATCATCGACTTCGTACTCTCACTATAAGACGGCCCGTAAAGACGTAACAAATCAAAATGAAGCATCGCACGTAACGCCAGAGCCTCCCCCTTCACTAACGGATAATAATTTTCACGCAACGCACTATTCTCTTCGTCACAATGTACTAGCAACCCGTTGATATTCGCAATCAAAGAATATATCTTCGTCCATATCGAGTTAGACCTGTTTTTAAAGGCTTCATCATCGTACAGGTAATTCGCAAACACTTTGTAATTATGATTACCGTTCACCATGTTATAATATTGAGCCTGCACGTCAATAATCCCCATGCTCAAATCCTCACCATACACATCAACCATTCCCATGTACACCCCGTTCAGGGCTGTCATAAAACCGTTGTTCGTAGAAAAGAGCGTGTTCTCCATGATCTTATCGCTCATCTTCACGTCCAGCCAGTCGGAGCAAGAAACCGGCAAAGCCAAAGTCCCCGCCACCGCCAGTAATTTAAATATATTCTTTATTTTCATAATCTCAAGTTAATTAAAAATTAAGCCCTATCGAGAATGACACCGAACGCTCGAACGGATAACTGGTTCCGCGCTCCTCCTTGATCGAAGAAATCCGGAAAATATCATTCATATAAGCCGTGAAATTAAACGCCGAAGCCCCGATATATTTCAACCATTCGGCAGTTGACGTACGATAACCGATATTGATCGAATTACAAGAGAAAGTATTCTCCTTCTCGATAAAACGGCTACTCATTTTCGTCGAGTTGGTATCGTCGATACGCTTGAAACGAGCGATATCACCCGGTTTCTGCCAACGACTATACAAAGCCCGCTTATCCTGGTTATATTTCAACTGATCCGAACTAATATTCTCCACTTTATTAAACAACGTTGACAATTGTGTCAAACCACCAACCCGGTAAGAGAACGAAGCCCCGAAAGAAAATCCTTTATACACCAGCGAAGTCTGCACGGCCCCCTGAACCTTCGGATTACTATCACCGATCAACACCTCATCCTCCTGCTTCCATTCATACGTGTATGAACCGTCCTTCTTGATAAAAATCTCGTTACCGGTAGCCGGGTCAATTCCCGCGGAACGCACGGCATAAACACCTGTCGTACTGGCATTATCATAATAACGCAACAAAGAAACGCTAGCCTGCCCCCGTTCGTTATACTCCTGCAACAAATTACCAATCTTCTTATACTTCGTCGTATTATGATTCAAATTACCGCTAAAATACCAGTTAAACTCCCGTTGCTTAATCAAATAATAAGTCATACGCACGGAAACGGAACGGTTATCGGTTGCCCCCACGTTCATCGGGGCAGTCGAAGCTCCGGTAGAAGTCGGCATATCAATACGCACCAACATCGGATCGGTATCACGCATCTGGTAATCGACATTCACATTCAAACGGCTCTTGAAAAATTGAACATCCAGCCCGAAATTATGCGTCACCGTGCGTTGCCATTTCAAATTATTATTACCCCACGTCTCCACCGCGGCGGCCAACCCGAAAGGATTCGAATAAGAAGTATTATACATGTAAATACTGGACGACAACTTAGCATCGTAATTCTGGTTACCGGGATTACCCAACGAATAACGCAACTTCAAATAATTGATCACCCTGCTATCCGTCAGGAAATTTTCATTATGCACATTCCATCCTACCCCCACGGCCCAAGTCGTCGTGAACGGATCGTTAATACCGAATTGCGACGCACCATTAGTCGTCAAGTTAAAATCAAGCAAATAACGCATATTATAAGCGTAATTCAAATTGCAATAATAACTGACGCTCCGGTTCTTGCTATCCGAAGCACTAGGCTTTCCGGTTGCATAACTGGAAGAAAAATTCGGACTGGAAAACTGATCGGTAGTATACCCCTCAGCCCCGAACCCGTAAGACTCCTGATTCTTATCGGCAAACTGCATACCGACCACCCCGTTCAACGTGTGGTCTCCAAAAGAACGACCGTATGTTAAATTCACACGTCCCGTGACCGAACTATTTGAAGTGGAATTTTTCATATAAGTCCCCTTCTTATCGGCATCCGTCTTGGCAAAAAAAGTCTCGTTCGGAGAACGGAAACGCTCGGATTCCGACTTCGACATCTGGTATTGAAGATTAGCACGAACACGGAAATAAGTCAACAAACGGTACTCGATCTGGAAATTATTCGTTATACTCCACGTATCCGTCTCGTTCGTACTTTTTTGCTGGTAATCCCACAACGGATTCCAAATATAATTATAATTATTGGCTCCGGCTAGCCTCTCCCGGTACACGTACTTGGGCACTTCCCCGTCAACCGTACGTTTGGAATAAAACGGATTCATTTGAGAATACGATGAAAAATCCACCGGATTATTAACAGCCTTGGTTTTCCCGATCATCGTCTGATTCGAGAACGACAAATCTTTCACCCGGTAAGACAAACGGATATTTCCATTCAAAACATCACGACTCGACTTCTTCATCACCCCCTGCGTGTTATTGTAAGAAATCCCCACCCCGTAAAGAAACGTCCGGTCTCCACCATCAATAAAAACATTATGTCCCTGAGTAAAAGCGTTACGCAACGGCTCGTTCATCCAATACGTGTCATACCCTTCCTGTACCAACTTCAAACGGGCGTAATAACGTGCCCGTTGAGACTCGTTGATAATTTCACCGTTCTCATCCAAATTGACTCCGGAAGCATCCTTATACGCCCCGGCCAACTTCTCGTACTCCAGCTTTTCGGCTGCATTCATCAAATTGAAATCACTCAAATCCGCCCATCCCACGGTAAAATTACCCGTGTAAGAAAAACGCAACTGCCCCTGTTTCGGCTTCAAAGTCTCCACCACAACCACACCATTAGCTGCCTTTGACCCGTAAATCGCCGTGGCGGAAGCATCCTTCAAGATAGAAATACTCTCCACGCGGTCCATATTCAAATCCTGAATCGCCTCCAACGTCGTCTCGAAACCATCCAGGATAAACAACGGCTGATTCGGATCCGTGCTATATTCCTGCGACAAATCCGTCACGTTAATTTTACCGTTTATACTGATATCCAGCATCGCATTCGGGTTAGACCCCTGCGCCCTGTTCTCCGTGATAATAAACGACGGGTCCAAAACACTCAAACTCCGAAGTACACTTTGCGGACTAATCTGCTTCAAATCTTCCGCTTTAAACGTTGACACGGAACCGGTAAAAGTCTCGATATTACGAGTATATATACCCGTGATAACCGTTTCTTCCAACTCCGTCACATCTTCCTCCAATTTCACGTCAATCACACTCTTTTCACCAACCACAACTCGCTTATTTTTCATTCCCATGAATGAATACAATAGCGTGAGATTTTTGGAATCATGACACTCGATCGTGTACGCCCCGTCCACACGTGTCGTCGTCCCCAACTTTGTCCCCTCGATCATAACCGTCACTCCCGGCAACGGCTGCCCAGTTTCATCAAATACGCGTCCCGACACTTTTCGTGATTTCACTTGTTGCTGTTGTTCACGACTCTTCTCCTCCCTTTTTAACACAATAGTTTTATCCTCCACCGTCCATATCAAATTGGTCCCCGCCAAACACTTCGTCAACACAACACTCAATCTCTCGTTCGTAAACCGAAAGGTCAAATTCTTCACCGCTGCCACCTGCTCGTCCTGGTACAAAAAAGTATATCCCGTCGACTTCTCCAATATGGAAATAACCTCCGTTAATTTTGCATTCTGCACCTCAAAAGAGATTTTTTCCTCTTGAGCGTACGTTCTTGTCAAGAACGATGATGACAAGAAGATGACAAATATCACCTTTTGACATATCGCCCACAAGCCGCTTCTGCTAAAAAGCGCTCCGTGTTCTATTTTTATCATTTTTTTAAATTTAAATTAAACAAACGAACGGTCTTCTCCCCGCTTCACGAGACAGTCTTGGGCCCGATGACTGTTTTCATTTTTCGGTTATATAAATCGTCCTACCTTCTATATTAAAAATCAATCCGCCAGTTTTTTCCAGCATCCGCACGATCTGTTCAAAATCATCATAACGCCGCATATTTCCCGTGAATGAAATCTTTTTCGCCTTCTCGCTTCTAAACACGACCTCCACGTCGTACCACCGGGAAACCACCTGCATCACCCGCTCAAGGGGCTGCTGCCGAAACACCAATTGTCCTTTTTGCCAGGCAACATGGGGAAACACATCCACCTCCACCTTGGTCAAATGCCCATCCTTATCCAGAACCCCCTGCTCGTTCGGGACCAATATCACGCTTTGACTTTCCGACGACAAACGCACCATACCCTCTACCAACGTTGTCACCACCCGCTCTTCCGCGGCATAACCGCACACGTTAAAAGTGGTTCCCAAAACTTCAATCCTGGCATTCTCCACCTCTACCACAAACGGATGTTCCGGATCTTCCGTCACCTCGAAAAAACCCTCTCCCCGTAAAAACACTTTTCGCTCCTCAGAATCAAACCGCACGGGATAACGTAATTCCGATTCCGAATTCAAACAAACCAACGTGCCATCCCCCAACACCACAGAATATTCCCCACCTCGTGGCACCCGCAATATATTGTATTGTAACTCTACCGGCTGTCCCTCCTTCCCACACGGCCTCTCACCGACATAACTCACGCGGTCCTCCGTCGAATGAACTTCCATACCCTCATGCATCCAAACCGAATCCAACTGTCCCTTACCCAATATCATACGCTCGCCACCGGATAAAATCAACTCAGCCTTCGAACCAGACACGATGATTTCTGAATCCTTCTCCATCACATTATCAAAATTCGACAACAAATTCGTCTCGGAATAAAACCATCCCCCAAAAAACAAGAGTATTGAAGCGGCCGCCACGGACACATTACGCCACCTTCGCACCTGCAAACGCCTCCTGCAACGTTTTTTTACCTGCATATAGGCATCATCGGAATTCGCACGTTCCCGCTGTTCTGTCTTCATTTTCACAAACTCAAAAGACATCACCTTCGCGTATAACGCCTCATTCTCTTCACACGCTTCCCTCCAAGCCCGAACCTTCTCTTCCTCTTCTACCGTTAATTCCTGTTGCAGTGCTTTCACCAGCAACACCACCACTTTTGAATAATTTTCAAACATGCCGTATTACTAAATTTTACTTATACGACACATCAAAAATAAAAATAGGTATTAAAAATATTAATTATTTTTCATTTTAACATTTCACCCTCCCACCTAGCGCCAACAAATAACTCATTATCAATATCATAATATCAAATCAAGGGAAATAAAAAAAGATACAATTTTCCTAACTTTTCTTTCAACACCTGCTTGGCAACCTGCTTTCGCTTCTTCACCGTTTCCTCGCCGACATTCAACTTTTCGGCAATCTCCTTCACCCGGTATCCCTCCAACGTTAAAGTAATCACCTGTTTATACATCAAAGGTAGCGTATCCACAACTTGATTCACCAATCGAAAAATCTCTTCCTCGATATATTGGTTAATTTCCATGATATCCACCTTTTCCTCCCTGTACGAACGCATCATCTCCACCCTCAATTTCTCTCCTCGTAAATAATTAAAACACCGGAAACGCACCATTTGATAAACATAAGCCGAAAAATTTTCCACCTTCTCCCATTGCTCCCGCGATTCCCACATCTTCACAAATACATCTTGCACCAGATCCTCCGCGATAGCTTCATTCTCCACGTAATAGCGTGCAAAAGAAAGTAAAGATGGATAATAATCCATAAACAAATCATGAAATAAATCTTCCTCACGTATCTTTTGCTTACTTTTCATAGGACCTTAAGTTATCTCACATTTACAACACAAATATAAATCCTTTTTCATATTTAACCCAAATTCAAATAAAAAAACATACATTTGAAATACTTTCTCTATTCAATTACCCACATCTTTTACAGATAAAAATCTACCACACTACATTTAAAATTAAATGTATAATAAATCTAAGGACCCCATTTCACCCTTGTCTATTCAAATAAAATACTTACCTTTGCCCCCGAAAAAAGTGGAAAGATTTGGCTGATTGCAACCACGGAAAAAAAGCGCTAAAATGCATATTTAATTCTGAATTCAACCATCCATGTACTTTCCTATAGTTTAATTTACGATTTATGATTCTCGATTTACGATTTCCCGGGATAAACATCCGAAATCTTTAAATCTAAAATCTAAAATCCTTAAATCTAAAATGAATTATGGGATATTTATTTACATCTGAATCTGTATCGGAAGGTCACCCGGACAAAGTGGCAGACCAGATTTCCGATGCCGTACTTGACAAAATCATCGCCTTTGACCCGGAAGCCAAGGTAGCTTGCGAAACTCTAGTGACCACCGGACAAACTGTTATTGCCGGAGAAATCAAAACAAAAACTTACGTCGATGTACAACAAATCGCCCGAGAAGTAATTAACCAGATCGGTTACACGAAAAGCGAGTACATGTTCGACGGGAACAGTTGCGGCGTGTTGAGTGCCATCCACGAACAATCACCCGACATCAACCGCGGTGTCGTTCGAGAAGACCCCATGGAACAAGGAGCCGGGGATCAAGGAATGATGTTCGGTTACGCCTGTAACGAAACGGATAATTACATGCCGCTATCTCTTGAACTATCGCATCTATTGCTATTCGAACTGGCACAAATCCGCAAAGAGGGACAGGAAATGACCTACCTGCGTCCGGATTCCAAATCACAGGTAACAATCGAATACGGGAATGACAACAAACCCGCCCGGATACACACGATCGTGATCTCCACTCAACATGACGAGTTTGTAAAAGCCACGGCACCCACACCGGAAGCACAACTGGAAGCCGACGCCCAGATGGTGGATCAAATCCGCTGGGACATTATCAACATTTTACTCCCCAGAGTGAAACGCCAACTCCCCGCACGAGTACAAGCATTATTTGACGAAGACCTCATCCTTCATGTGAATCCTACCGGGAAATTCGTGATCGGTGGCCCTCATGGAGACACGGGACTCACCGGAAGAAAGATTATCGTTGACACATACGGGGGCAAAGGAGCTCACGGGGGAGGAGCTTTCTCCGGGAAAGACCCGTCAAAAGTGGATCGTTCCGCGGCTTACGCGGCTCGTCATATCGCCAAAAACATGGTAGCGGCAGGGATCGCCGACGAAATATTGATCCAAATCTCCTACGCCATCGGTATTGCCAAACCCGTGGGTGTCTTCGTCAACACGTACGGAACCGCCAAGGTAAACCTGAGCGATGCCGTTATTGCCGAAAAGATTTCATCCATTTTTGACCTGCGTCCGAAAGCTATCGAAGATCGCTTGAAACTCCGTCACCCGATCTATCAGGAAACAGCCAGCTACGGCCACATGGGACGTACCCCCAGAACCGTGAAAAAGGTATTTACCTCAAACTATTGGCCAACCCTCGAAACGGAAGTAGAACTCTTCACTTGGGAAAAACTCGACTACATCGAAAAAATCAAGGAAGCTTTCAAGTAAAAGGATAACATTAAAATAAAGAAGCTGTTGAAAAAAATCAACAGCTTCTTTTAACTTCGCCACGTTTGACATTTTCGACAAATCAGGCTTTATTCTTGTTCAACAATATCTTCTAAAACCTCACTTAACTCCTGTTAGCCAATGCCTAAAATTATAATGCTTCTATTTCAGCCGGAGATATTCCCGTATATTTAGCTATTACATCTATCGACATGCCATCTATTTTCATCGTCCTAGCGATCTCCAATTTTCCTTCTATCTTTCCTTCTATCTTTCCTTCTATCTTCCCTTCTATCTTTCCCTCCATTCTTCCCTCCACTAATCCTTCAAACTTGGCAGAATCAAGCACGTCATTCTGGATCATGATCGCATCAACGTGACGATCATAAGCTTCACGTTCCGCCTTATCCATATTATAATAAACCAACTTTTGACGAGCTTCAGCTAACCCGGGCGCCTTCGTGTCAGGACGAATATGACCATTTTTCAAATAATCAATCCATTCCTCAAGCGGGGTCACCGCTACTTTGTCAAATTCATTTACCCGAATCAAAAAATATTCGGGAAAGATCTCCGACGGCAACCTCCGCACAAGGGCATTCTTTTCCTTCGTTGTCACTTGAAGAAGATCACCCGTGTGAACACCCACAAAGGAATTCTGACCATGATACAAGTAATCATCACCTTTACCAATATCAAAGTAAAGGATACTGATAGAATACACTTTTTTAACCTCCGAGTACACGTGTCCCAGTTCAATATGTTCAGTTATCGCTTTCGCCACACCATAGAGAATACGTTCGAGGAAATAAAGCTCACGAGTAATCTGTACTTCAACAATAATAATCTCTCCCTCGCTATTTCGAGCCTTGATATCCACCCGGTTAAACTTATCCTCCTCACATTGTTGATTTCCTTCGCTCTCAAGGATATCAAGAATATGGATTTCCTTACCGAGTAGCACGGTCAGAAGCCCTTCAAGTACCCCGAAGTTCACTTTATTCCGCAACAATCGTTTGATCGCCCAATCAAAACGAATATACTTGTCATTCTGTTCCATGGATATAACTTATTTAGGATGTTCTATACAAATGTAGCGTTTTATTCCGAAATATCCAATTAATAACCCGTTCTCGTTATTTACCAACAAACTTATCATTAACACACCAGTAAAACGGCTCCTTGTATATATCACCTACCGAAATCTTTACTTCCAGACACGAGCGCCTCACCCGTGTCGTCACGTATTTCATATCCGTACGGTTTATCATACCGCATCACCTCTCCCGATAATTCTCTGTTTACAAAACGGTTACAACGGAAACTAAAAAAGAACACTACAATATGATTTAGTACTTGAATAGAGATTTAATTATTGATGACTAGTGTATCACTACCTTCATGAACCTTATAGCAACCCTATACGAACCCTATATGAACCCTATTATAATAAGGTTTATAAAGGTTATTTATTAGGTATCTAAAAGTTTTTAATAACTACTTATCAGGTAGTCATAAAGTACTCATAACGAATTCAGATAGTAACTTTACATGAACAGGATAAAACTCGATCAGGGTATCCACGAATACCCGCAAAAAAAACGTGAACCCGAGACATCATCCCGAGTTCACGCCAGTAGGGGCGCAAGCCCCTTATCATTTATTCAAACCATGTTAATCTCTTCTACCCATAAAAATCATGATATAATATAACAAGGTAGCCAAAGAAGAAAGCGCGGCAATCACGTAAGTATACGCGGCCCATTTCAACGCATCCTTGGCACTCTCCTGCGATTCGTAGGTCGTGATACCGGAGTTGCGCAACCAAGCTAATGCCCGGTGGCTGGCGTCGATCTCCACGGGCAACGTGACGATACTGAACAACGTTGTCATGGCGAAAAGGATAATCCCGATCAACAACAAGTTTGGGAACATCTCAGACAAAACAATCCCGGCCAACAAAACCCATTGCACCCAATGAGAAGCAAAACTTACCACCGGTACCAGTGCCGAGCGCAATTGCAACATACTATACGCCTGTGCATGTTGTAAAGCATGACCACATTCGTGTGCAGCAACGGCTGCGGCTGCCACATTGGCACCATAATATACTTCGTGACTCAAATTAATCGTCTTGTTCGTGGGGTTATAATGGTCGGTCAATTGTCCTTCCACGCTACCGATCTTCACACCCTGCACCCCGTTGTCCCGCAACATTTTCTCCACCACGTCACGCCCCGTCATCCCGTTGGCGGTAGGGATCTTAGAGTATTTCTTAAAACGACTTTGCAGTTGATTGCTCACCAGCCAACTTAACAAAGTAAATCCAATAAATATAATCCAAATTAAAGGTAATCCTGCCATAAAAATTTATAATTAAAATTCATTTCAAATATATACAAAAAGCACGCCACCACCCTAAAGAATAACCCATAAAAAATACTAACGCTAGCTTTACACATTTATTTTCGTCAAGAATGACGTTTACTATTGTTTTTTTATAAAATCTTCACTAATTTGTAACCCTCGAATTATTCGAAGAGTTATATACGTTTACAATATTAATCTAAATCGTATTATAATGAAAACCTATAAACCTAACGAAATTAAAAACATCGCGCTCGTGGGTAGTGCCGGTTCCGGCAAAACCACGTTAGCGGAAGCCATGATGTATGAGGGCGGGGTCATCCCGCGCAGAGGTAGCATTAGTGCAAAAAACACTTCATCCGACTACCGTCCGGTAGAACAGGAATACGGATCATCAGTATTCCCGGCTGTTTTATACACGGAGTGGAAAGAGCATAAGCTCAACTTCATTGACACCCCGGGAGCAGACGATTTTGTCGGAGGAGTTATCTCTGCGCTGAACGTTGTTGATACAGGAGTAATGGTCATTAACGCCGTCAGAGGTGTTGAAGTCGGTACCGAAATCATCAGCCGTCACGCCAAACGACTAAACAAACCGCTCATTTTCGTTATTAACCAGGTGGATCACGAGAAAGCAAATTTCGATCACACGGTGGAACAAGCCAAGGCAGCTTTCGGTTCCAAGGTGGTGCTCGTACAATATCCCGTGAACCCGGGGCTTGGTTTTAACCGGGTAATCGACGTCTTGAAAATGGAGATGTACCAGTGGAAACCGGAAGGTGGAAAACCGGACGTACTCCCCATTCCCAAGGAAGAAGAAGAGAAAGCCAACGAGTTGCACAACGCATTGATCGAGGCTGCGGCGGAAAATGACGAGAATTTGATGGAATTATTTTTCGACAAAGGCAGTCTCACGGAAGACGAAATGCGTGCTGGAATCCGCAAAGGACTTATCGCACGGGATATGTTCCCCGTGTTCTGCGTTTCGGCTGAAAAAGACATGTGCGTACGCCGTTTCATGGAATTCGTGATCAACGTGGCCCCGAGTGCCGGAAGCATGCCCCCCTCCGTTACCGAAGATGGCGTGGAAGTTCCCTACGACGAGAAAGGCCCGACTTCTTTATACATGTTTAATACCACGGTGGAACCCCACCTCGGCGAAGTGATTTATTTCAAAGTAGCCTCCGGAACGGTTCACGAGGGTGACGATTTATATAACGCTACCAATGACGGGAAAGAACGTATTTCCACGTTATACGCGGTTGCCGGTAAAAACCGTACCAAGGTGACCGAAATGATGGCCGGGGATATCGGTGCTACCGTGAAATTGAAAAACACAGACAACGGTGACACGCTCAACGAAAAAGACGTGCATTATAAATTCGGCAAAATCCAGTACCCGAACCCGCGTTTCAGAACCGCGGTAAGAGCCGCCAACACGGCTGACGAGGAAAAACTGGCCGAGATTTTACAACGTATTCATCAAGAAGACCCGACGTTCAACGTGGAATATTCCAAGGAATTGAAACAGATGATCGTTTCCGGACAAGGTGAATTCCACCTGAACACCATGAAATGGCGGATCGAACACAATGATAAACTGGGTATCGAATATTACCCGCCAAGAATCCCGTACCGGGAAACGATCACTAAATACGCTTACGCGGACTATCGCCACAAGAAACAATCCGGTGGAGCCGGACAATTCGGTGAGGTACATTTGGTTATCGAGCCATACACGGAAGGCATGCCCGACCCGACCACGTACAAGATCAACGGCGTTGATAGTAAAGTCTCAGTGAAAGATAAAGAAATCGTTGATTTACCGTGGGGTGGTAAACTCGTGTTCTACAACTGTATCGTGGGTGGTGTGATCGACGCCCGCTTCATGCCTGCCATCCTGAAAGGGATCATGGAGAAAATGGAAGAAGGCCCGCTTACCGGATCATATGCCCGCGATATTCGCGTCAGCGTGTACGACGGGAAGATGCACCCGGTAGATTCAAACGAAATTTCATTCAAGCTCGCCGGAAGACACGCGTTCAGTACCGCCTTCAAACAAGCTTCCCCGAAGATTCTGGAACCGATCTACGACGTGGAAGTGCTCGTTCCGGACGAATACATGGGTGACGTGATGGGTGACCTGCAAACCCGTAGAGCTATTATCATGGGTATGGAAGCCGACTCCGGGTTCCAGAAGTTGATGGCGAAAGTACCGTTGAAAGAAATGCAACGTTACTCGACAGCGTTAAGTTCTATCACGGGTGGGCGCGCATCCTTCTCGATGAATTTCTCCGGTTACGAGAAAGTTCCATCCGAAGTTCAGGAGGAATTACTGAAAGCTTATCAAGAAGAGAAAGAAGAGGAGGATTAACATTCCCTCTATTACGGTTAGAACGATAGTTAATAGTTTCAATAAAAAGCACCATTTTTACCTTATATCCAGGTTCAAATGGTGCTTTTATACTAAACGTCACGTGCCTATCAATTATAGATTTCCTCCAAAACATGAATTCCCTTACCGATAAACAAAATATTAAAATATATTATCAGTTTATTCATATCAATGTTTCAGCTACTCTTTCGGTCAAACCACTTTTTCCCCTTGTTCATAAAAAATTATAGAATCACTGTTTTATTTCACTTTAATCATAACAGGCCGAGCCAAGGGCTTGAAATCATACGGGACTTGATCTAAAACTTTTATTCCGACGGCAGTATGATCCGTTTTCTCCACATCATTCGCAATGAATTCTTCCACGGAAGGAGTCTCCCCAGCCACTTTCATAATTCTCTCGTAGATCAAATAACGGCTTTGTGTATTAAAATACATCCTGTTATCATCCATACAACTGATCTGCTCGCTTCGCCACACTCCCTTTCGATAAAGAAAACCTCCGGTAAATATCCCCACATGAGCATAGTCCTGTCGTCCCATAAAACTTTTCCACGGAACCCGTTCCTCATCTGATGTCACGGAAAGATTCAAGTAATAACCATATTTTTGAAATGTTTGCAGGTAATCTTTTTGATCGTTCGGGAGCATATCATCATAGTAGCAGTATTCGTCAGCCAAACGTCCGAATCCATGTCCCCCGTATTCGTGACAGAGCAGGTTCACAAATCTTTCATTCCGTTTTGCCGATTTGTGTACTGGTACCATCCCGATGCTCCTGCCATCATTCCACATAACACAAGTCCCGGCGTACACGTCCGCATTAATAATAACCGCAATCGAATTATTTTTCAAATCATCACTAGTCATTCCCGGTATTTTCAATACATAAGAAAAAACTTTATCAGTATTACAAGATATATCCGTGGCCCCTCCTCCTTCCATCACGCAAGAGAAGACGGTGTTCTTTTTGACATTTTCCGTTTTATTCGTAATACCCTCTTCCCGAGAATATGCCGCAACTTTATACACGGTAAAATAATCCCGATAAGTTTTATACGGTTCGATAGAAAACAACCCTTCTATCCCCTCGTCAACATCTTGGTCAAACAATCCGCCATATCTAAAATGTTCCGCCAAATAACCATCTCCCGTAAAAACCAATTTAATCGGGTTCGGTTTACTGCTCTTCTGGTACACGAGATAATCTCCGTCCCCATACACATCCCGTTCCCCGGTAGTAAACGTCACGACTTCCGATTCTGTCGTTCCCTCGTTGTAACCATCGTCGGCCGTCACTTTAAAATAATACTTCGTATTCGCTTCTAACAATCCCGAACTACTATTCGCGATGACACTCAAATTCATTCCTGCCGGAATATGAGTCCAAGTAATTTGATCTTTTGAAAACGATACGGTATAACTAATTTCATCTTCCTCGGCATCCGTAGAGGCATTCCACCGGAACAAAGGAAGAACCGAAACTCCCGTAGCTCCTTTTTCCGGTACAAGCCCCGTCGGTGCCGTCGGAGGGGTATTCAAAGCCGGAGCCTGTTCAATCGCAAATGTTGTTAAACTTCCTGCACTCCGGATCTTTAACACATGCCTATTTTTTTCTTTACGATTCTTGTTCTCATAAACCGTAACCGTAACTTCTCCATTTCCATTCCCGCTTGAGGGTTGAATCGACTTGATCCATTCCGGAAGATTGTCAGTAACAATCGTCCAAGGTGCATTTGAAGTGATCAGGAATGTCTTGCTACTCTCCGAGTTTTCCATCTCCAGTTGATCCGGAATAATAGAGAAAGTGACAGACGGTTGAATCAAATTCACGTTTTTAACGACACCCCCGCCACGAATCGTTAAAACAGCTTCGCGAGCAGAAGCTGTCGTGTTTACAGGAGCCGACACGGATACGGTTGTACTACCGGATGCTGCCGAAGAAGGTGTCACGTTAAACGTGTAATTTCCACTTTGGCTCGTGGTCCATTGAACATTAGAGTTAACCGTAAACGCGACTGCATTATCGTCGTTCGACACGGATACATTTAATGTATCCACCTCAAGCCATGCCTCTTCATCTTTACTGCATGATATAAAAAACGATATCATCAGTACAGATAAAAATGTAATAAATACCAAACCTCTATTTTGTTTCATGCACGTCTCTTTTTGGAAAGGCCGCCCTGTAAAAGAGCTCACAAGACGGCCATCTTTATATTTTCAACACATTTTAATAAACTCGGGAACTATCACTTAAATACGGCATCTCCTATTTTTTGAAGATCAAGATCATATTCCGCTTTAAAATACGCTATCATTACATCATATTTTTTCATTACTTCATCATAATCAAGATACTCGGATGTGATTGGTGCATATTCCGGAGCTACCTGATCGTGAGTTTTCTCATCCATACCACCGTTGATTGCGTAAAGCAGACATTTTGCAAGGTTTGCACGAGCACCGAAGAACTGCATCTCTTTACCAGTCTGTGTAGCAGATACACAACAGCAGATTGCATAATCATCGCCCCATACCGGTTTCATTGCATCATCGTTCTCATACTGGATTGAGCTTGTTTCAATCGAGATACGTGCTGCATAATCACGGAAGGTCTGTGGCAGTCTGGATGAATAGAATACAGTAAGGTTTGGTTCCGGTGCCGGTCCCATATTCTCTAAAGTATGAAGGAAACGGAAGTCTGTCCTGGTTACCATGGAACGTCCGTCTACACCTGTTCCTGCTACATCAAGGGTTGCCCATACAGGGTCACCGGAGAATAACTGGTTGTAAGAAGGAATACGTGCGAATTTAACCATACGAAGTTTCATTGTGAAATGGTCAATCAGCTCCTGAGCCTGCTGCTCGGTAAGGATTCCCTTATCCATATCTCTCTTAATATAAATATCAAGGAATGTAGAAACACGTCCTACTGACATTGCTGCACCGTTCTGTGTCTTGATTGCTGCAAGGTATCCGAAGTATAACCACTGTACGGCTTCCTTTGCGTTTGTTGCAGGTCTGGAAATATCGTATCCGTAGATCTCTGCAAGCTTCTTCATATCCTCTAAACACTTGATCTGCTCGGCGATCTCTTCTCTTAAACGGATCACATTGTCTGTCATCTCACCACAGCCACAGTTTGCCTTATCTTTCTTCTTCTCCTCGATGAGGTGGTCGATACCGTATAAAGCAACACGGCGGTAATCACCAACAATACGTCCGCGTCCGTATGTATCCGGCAGACCTGTTAAGATCTTATTGTGACGTACTTTCATCATCTCCGGTGTGTAAGCATCGAATACGGCTGTGTTGTGTGTCTTGTGATACTTGGTAAAAATCTCCTTTAATTGGTCACTTACCTGATATCCGTATGTCTCACACGCCTGAACAGCCATCTTGATTCCACCGTAAGGCATGAATGCACGCTTTAACGGCTTGTCTGTCTGTAAACCTACAATTGTCTCTAAATCCTTTAAAGATTCATCAATATATCCCGGACCATAAGCTGTAATACCGGTTACAACCTCGGTCTCCATATCGAGGACTCCGCCCTTTGCGCGCTCTTCCTTCTGCAGTTTCTGCAGTGCTCCCCAAAGTTGATTGGTAGCCTCTGTAGGTTCTGCAAGGAAATCCTCGTTACCATCATATGGTGTGTAGTTATCCTGAATGAACTGGCGGACATTAATCTCTTCTTTCCAAAGACGTCCTTCGAATCCATCCCACTCTTTCATTTCTAACATGGTGATCCTCCTTCTCTTATTGGTTAGTATTCTCTAATCATTGATAGATTACACTAACGTTCATCATTTTGTCAATACCCACGCATGTCTTTATTTTCGTACAATATATTTACCAAAAACCGGAAAATATAAATGAACGCAAAAAACCGCCTGGGTTTTTTATCTTTTGCCCAGACGGTACGACCCTTGTTATACATCTATCTGATGTATAACCTACGCACCCGCATCGCGTCAGCGATTTTTCATGCGGCGTGCTATGTTATACTTCACGTGGTGCTCCACATTATCCGTCAGTCATATAACAAGGTCATTATAAGTCATATGATATTTTTTATCAAGTAGTACTTTTGTCCCATTTTATGAAATAACTACCATTCTTTCATACTGTTATAGTATCCGGTAATCGCACGGCTGTTTTTCCGCACCGCCTTTGCCTGTCTGTGAATTGTGGCAAACTTTTCACGCATCAGTTCTTTGTTGCGGGCTTCCTGCGCCTGAATCTTGACACTTTTATCCGTTACCCGGCGAATGCACTGCTGCATGTCACGAATTTCCTTTGCATAATCTTCACGGTTCTGATCCAGTTCTTCTGCCACCTGTGCATAGAGCTTCTCAAAACCACTGTCCAGCTGGTTCAGCTGATCAATACACGCACTTTTTGCCTCC
>ENA-UEPH01000347-UEPH01000347.1-human-gut-metagenome-genome-assembly--contig:-NODE-347-length-55900-cov-5.955502_pt1 | contig 55900 bp, 40 predicted proteins | sample MGYA00242891_ERZ507898 | MGnify/ENA primary metagenome ERZ507898 (study PRJEB26167, sample SAMN06115411) | human gut metagenome | host: Homo sapiens | place: China:Guizhou | collected 2014-10-15...
ATATTGTAGCCAAAGGGGACAATCCTGCGTGGCCAAAAGGGTCAAAGTCGCGTGGCTTTTCCACCTTTCATCAAACCGCTCATATTTAGAGAATTATCCTCGATCATTAAAGGAACGTTTATTGATATTTGTATGTAAATGTACATCTTTTTTATTCGATGTCTTATAATCAACGTCTTATAAATTTGAAAAGAGAAGCTGGAATTATAATTTACCCTCATTTCCCTGTCGCATAAAACGTTCAATTATTGCACAAATATAAAAATTTTATTTATATAATTAGATATCTAATATTCAAATTACTATAACGCAAATTCAACTCACAAATGCTACTTTTTTATTCAAGTATACAAACATTTACCCCACTCTTACCCGAAGCATCTATCAATCACCTATCGGTCATCTCTTAATCACGAATCACGATATCACCTCATGATCAATAGGAGCTTCGGAGAACAGTAGGAAAACAATTCGGATTTTAATTTTCCGACTTGTGCTATTTTGTCAGCTAAAACTGCTAAATTTGCAGAAGAGTATTGAGGTTTGGATTCATACCTACATTTTAACTGGAAAATCGAGGAGCATGAACCATAAATCGTAAATCATCATGGAGGAGATCAGAACTATCAAACAACGTTTCGAGATTATCGGAAACGACGTGAAATTAAACCGAGCTATAGAAAAAGCAGTACAAGTTGCGCCCACGGATTTTACGGTACTTATTACCGGAGAGAGCGGTGTGGGAAAAGAAATATTTCCACGGATCATTCATAGCTTCAGCACCCGCAAACATGCACAATACATCGCTGTCAACTGCGGCGGTATCCCGGAAGGCACCATCGACTCCGAGTTATTCGGTCATGAAAAAGGATCATTCACGGGGGCATTATCCGACCGAAAAGGATATTTCGAGGTAAGTGATGGGGGAACTATTTTCCTGGATGAAGTCGGGGAATTACCCCTTTCCACGCAAGCCAAGTTGTTACGCGTACTCGAAGCCGGGGAATTTATCCGGGTAGGATCATCCAAAGTACAAAAAACAAATGTCCGGGTAATTGCCGCCACGAACGTGGACTTACCCACGGCGGTAAAGAACGGGAAATTCCGGGAAGATCTTTATTACCGGATCAACACGATCCCCATCTCCATTCCCCCGCTACGGGAGAGAAAAGATGATATATCGCTCCTGTTCCGCAAATTCGCTGCCGATTTTGCAGAAAAATACCGGATGCCTCCCATTCGATTAACCGAAGATGCCGTGCAGATGCTCGAAAACTATCGGTGGCCGGGAAACGTCCGGGAACTGAAAAACATCACGGAACAGATTTCCATTCTTGAACAGGAAAGAAATGTCGATGCTCTGACGCTAAAAGAATACCTTCCGGCTCAAACCAACAATCTTCCGGCGTTAACTTCGACTCCGGAAAGCGATCACAGTTTTGCCAACGAACGGGAAATCCTGTACAAAATACTTTTCGACATGAAAAAAGACATGAACGATCTGAAACACCTCGTTTATGACATCATGCAAAAAGAACACACGATAAAACCCGAACCGGAACCCTCTACATCTATCGTCCTGCGAAACCTGTATGAAACGCCCCAGTCGGAATACCTGTCACAACCCACGCAGAAAACGTTCTCCGCGAAGAAAGAAGAACCGATCGAGGACACGGAAGCCGTGGTAGAGGAATCGCTTTCCTTAGAAGAGAAGGAAAAAGAGATGATCGTGAAAGCCTTGGAAAAAAATCATGGGAAACGCAAACTGGCAGCCCAGGACTTGGGGATCTCGGAAAGAACATTATACAGGAAATTAAAAGAATACGACATCGAGATATAAATGATTTCGAGATCGACGATTAAATGATTCGGAGATTAATCTAAAATTTTTATACCTTTGTCTGGTATGAAAAGTTTGTGTACCTTCATGATTAAAAACAAATGATAAAAAGAATTATACCAATATTACTATTAGCGGTCACCTTCTCGGGTTGTAAACTGACAGGTGTCACGTATTCCTTCTCGGGCGTGTCATTACAGAACGGTGAAAAAACGTTCTCGGTGGATTACTTCTCGAACAAAACGGCTTTCGCACCAAACCTCGGGGCCGATTTCACGGAAGCCCTAAAAGCCTATTTACGTTCGCGTACGAGCCTGACGGAATTGACCGACAACGACGGGGACATCCGGTTTGAGGGACAAATTACCGGCTTCTCACAAAGTCCGATCGATATCCAACGGGACGAGATTGCCGCCAAGAACCGCCTAACGATCTCGATACGGGTGAAGTACACGAACACGAAAGACGAATCGGGCAAATCAGACTTCGACACCACCTTCTCGCACTATGAGGATTACGGGATTGACGAAAACTACGAGGCCATCGAACCCGATTTGATCAAGAAAATTACAGAAAAAATCATCGAGGATATCTACAATAAAGCCTTGACTAACTGGTAAACTTTGAAACTGGAAGAATTAATTGATATTATCCGTTCGGGAAGAAAAGAGGGCGACGACATCAGGAACATGGAACTTCTGATAGAGCAATTCCCTTATTTCTCGACTGCCCGTACCGTGTATTTGAAGATGTTACACGCTTCGGGACATTCGGCATATCCGGAAAAATTGAAACATAATACCATTTATATTCCCAATCACAAACAATTCTATCGTTTCCTGAACAATTTGTCCCAACCGGATGACGTACAAAATCAAATGTCCGGGAGGATTCCCGTGGTAATCGAGTTACTGGAGGACAAAGAAGAAGAAAAAAGAGTTGTTCCGGCAGTCACGTTTTACCAACTTGAGAAAGAGTTCCCGGAGGAAGAATTCTTACCGATTGATGCCATCGCAAACGAATGGCTGACACGCAAAAAACAGAAGGAAGAACGCGAAGACTCCCTCATCGACAAGTTTATCCAAACGGAGCCATCCATGCCCAAGATCACGGAAAATAACGTGCCATCATCGGATGTCACCACCACCGACACGAGCACGCAACCCGAATTTTTCTCAGAAACACTAGCAAAAATATACGTTCGCCAGCAACTATATGACAAGGCCATTGCAACTTATCTAAAATTAAGTTTGAAATATCCGGAAAAAAGTGTTTACTTTGCGGTTCAGATTGAAAAAATAAAAGAGAAAATTAATAATAATACGAACTAATTATGTACATAGCTGTTTCTATTTTGATCTTTATTGTTTGTGCCTTACTCATATTGATCGTACTGGTACAAAACTCAAAAGGCGGTGGTTTATCTTCTACCTTTGCTTCTTCAAACCAAATCATGGGTGTAAGAAAGACAACCGATTTCTTGGAAAAAGCGACATGGACATTAGCTGGGGCGATGCTTGTTTTATGTATTGTAGCCGCTATGGTTATCCCCAGAGGTGAACAAGCCGGGAAAAAATCCGCTATTCAAGAGCAAGTAAATACATTCACCCCGACACAACAGGCAATTCCTGATTTCGGAACGAATAACAACACGACAACTCCTGCAAGCGAAGACAACAACACGACTTCACAAGAACAAGAATAACGATTCCTTGAATCGAAGCAAAAAAATGTCAGTATGTCAGTCATACTGACATTTTTTTGTTTGGCACGGAATATGCACTTCACCACACGTATTTGAATTTAAAAAGAACAATTTAATTAATAATAAACTTTTAATTTAAGAATTATGGCACTTAAGACAGTTCTTAACAAAATTATCGTAGAGCCGGTAGAGGCAGAAACTAAAACCGCATCAGGAATCATCATCCCTGATTCAGCAAAGGAAAAACCACAAAAAGGTGTCGTGGTTGCAACCGGAAAAGGCAAACATGACGAACCGATGGAGATCAAAGTTGGAGACTCCGTTTTATTCGGTAAATACTCTGGTACAGAAATCAACATTGATGACAAGAAATACTTGGTAATGAACCAATCGGACATTCTGGTTGTACTGTAACAATTAAAAAACAATCCGATTCCGTGATTGATGATTGCGTGATCGAGAGATTAATCACTAAATCTAAAATCACCAAATCACTAAATTTAAAACGTTTATGGCAAAAGAGATAAAATTTAATGTTGAAGCCCGCGATTTATTAAAAAAGGGTGTTGACGAGTTGGCTAATGCGGTAAAAGTAACGCTTGGCCCCAAAGGACGCAACGTAGTAATCGAAAAAAAATTCGGTGCTCCTCATATTACTAAAGATGGTGTTTCCGTGGCAAAAGAGATCGAACTTTCCGATCCGTATGCTAACATCGGTGCACAAATGGTGAAAGAAGTTGCTTCAAAGACAGGTGACGATGCCGGAGACGGTACCACTACTGCCACGATCTTGGCCCAATCAATCATCAATGTGGGATTGAAGAACGTGACTGCCGGAGCAAACCCGATGGATTTGAAGAGAGGTATCGACAAAGCTGTTGCCGAAGTGGTTAAAAGCCTGGAAAGCCAAAAAGAAGCTGTCGGTGAAAACTACGATAAAATTCGTCAGGTAGCCCGTATCTCTGCCAACGGTGATGACAACATCGGAGCATTGATTGCCGAGGCCATGGAAAAAGTGACTAAAGAAGGCGTTATCACGGTAGAAGAAGCTAAAGGAACCGAAACAGAAGTAAAAGTTGTCGAGGGTATGCAATTCGACCGCGGATATATCTCTCCGTATTTCGTAACTGACACGGAGAAAATGAACGCTGAATTCGAGAAACCGTACATCTTGCTTTATGACAAGAAAGTTTCTACGATGAAAGAATTGTTGCCGCTCCTAGAGCCGGTAGCACAAGCAGGACGCTCTCTGGTAATCATCGCTGAAGACGTAGAAAGCGAAGCTTTGGCAACTTTAGTTGTAAACCGTTTGAGAGGTTCATTGAAGATCGCAGCCGTGAAAGCTCCCGGTTTCGGTGACCGCAGAAAAGAAATGTTGGAAGACCTTGCCATATTGACAGGTGGTGTTGTTATCTCTGAAGAGAAAGGTTTGAAATTAGAGACTGCAACCATCGACATGTTAGGATGTGCAGAAAAAGTAACAATTGACAAAGAAAACACGACCATCGTTAACGGTTGTGGTGCGAAAGAAGCTATCGCGGAAAGAGTAAACCAAATCAAGAAATTGATCGAACACTCTACTTCCGATTATGATAAAGAAAAATTACAGGAAAGATTGGCTAAATTAGCCGGAGGTGTTGCCGTACTTTACGTGGGTGCCGCTTCTGAAATCGAAATGAAAGAAAAGAAAGACCGCATTGATGACGCATTGAGCGCTACGCGTGCCGCAATCGAGGAAGGTATCGTTCCCGGAGGTGGTGTAGCTTATATCCGTGCTATTGCAAGTCTTGAAAAACTGAAAGGTGAAAATGAAGACGAAACCACGGGTATCGAAATCATCAAGCGCGCTATCGAAGAACCGCTTCGCCAAATCGCGGCTAACGCTGGAGTTGAAGGAGCCGTTGTGGTTAACAAAGTAAGAGAAGGCGAGAAAGATTTCGGTTACAACGCACGTACCGGAGTTTACGAACACTTGATGAAGACCGGAGTTATCGATCCGAAAAAAGTGGCCCGTGTAGCTTTGGAAAACGCCGCTTCTATCGCCGGAATGTTCTTAACCACCGAATGCGTGTTGGTAGAGGAAAAACAGGAAAATCCTGCACCTGCCATGCCGCCGATGGGTGGAGGAATGCCGGGAATGATGTAATCATCTAGGAATTTAGATAAAAAAAAGCCCCTTTTCGGGGCTTTTTTTATTTACTTTATATACCTTTACCACCGCAAATTCAATTTATTACAATGACTATTTTATGAATTACACGATTCTCGATTTCTTGCAATTGATCGGATCATTGGGTGTGTTCCTCTTCGGAATGAAGATGATGAGTGAAGCCTTGCAAAAAGTAGCAGGTAACAAGATGAGAACCATCCTCGCCGCAATGACATCCAATCGGGTGAAAGGTGTTATCACAGGTTTGTTAATCACCACGATCATCCAAAGTTCTTCAGCCACCACGGTAATGGTTGTCAGTTTCGTAAATGCCGGATTACTAGATCTCGTCGGTTCTATCGGGGTCATCATGGGAGCCAACGTGGGAACCACCTTCACGGCTTGGTTGATCTCTATTCTGGGATTCAAAATCAGCATGGTTAGCCTCTCTCTCCCGCTTATCGGTTTAAGTTTACCTTTACTTTTTTCCGCGAAACGGATGCGAAAGAGCTGGGGGGAATTAATCATAGGTTTCGGACTTTTATTCATCGGACTGAACTTCCTGCAAGAAAACATGCCGAACATCCACGAGAATCCTGAAATTCTGAATTTCTTACATAATTACACCGATCTAGGATACGGTTCCTACATACTATTCATGCTTATCGGAACGGCCCTCACGATCCTGATCCAATCTTCTTCGGCCACGATGGCATTAACGCTGGTCATGTGTGCCAACGGATGGATCGGATTTGATATTGCTGCCTCCATGGTCTTGGGAGAAAACATCGGGACCACGATTACGGCAAACTTGGCAGCCATGGTTGCTAACACGACAGCTAAAAGAGCCGCTTTTGCCCATTTCCTATTTAACTTATTCGGGGTAGCGTGGGTGCTTGCCATATTCCCAATATTCCTAAGATGGGTAGCACAGCTCAGTATCAACTTGGGAATCGGAAACCCGTTCACGGAAGTAGGTTCCGTCCCGGTAGCCTTATCCCTGTTCCACACGTGTTTCAATGTCGCTAACGTATTCTTATTAATATGGTTTACCAAAGTAATCGCCAGACTCGTGACCCGGATCATCAAGTCAAAAGAAACAGCAGACGATGCTTTCACGTTGAAACACATCAAAATCGGATTACTTTCAACCCCGGATGCTTCTCTATTCCAAGCGAAACAAGAAATCTCGCATTACGCGAAAAACACACTGGATATGTATCGTCAGGTAGTTGAATGTTTACATACCCCGAATAAAGATTTTGAAAAAGTATTCAACAAGATCGATAAACTGGAAGACGAGAGTGATGTCGTGGAAGTTGAAATTGCAGACTACCTGACAAAAGTTTCGGAATCAAAATTATCCACGGAAAACTCCCAACGGGTGAGAGCCATGTTCAAAATCGTATCGGAAATCGAGAGCATTGCCGACTCGTCTTTGAACGTTGCCAAAGCCATTGGCCGCCGGAACGAACAGAACGTGGAATTTCCCGAGTTTATTGACGAGAAACTACACCACATGATGGCTATCGTGGATGAAGCCCTTGTCGTCATGTGCGCCAACCTCTCGATTGAATACAAAGAGGTAAAAGCTAAAAAAGCTTACGAGGTAGAACAAACGATCAACGATTACCGGACGATTCTGCAACAGGAACACCTGACGGCGATCGAAGAGAAGAAATATAATTACGCCACGGGTATTATTTACAGCGACATCTTCTTCGAATGTGAAAAGATCGGGGATTATGCCATCAACGTGACGGAAGCAATTAAAGAGATCGGAACTGAAAATTAATTTACGATTTTAGATTTCAGATTTACGATTAAATCCATACACGCAAACTGAATCTAAAATTTAAAATCATAAATCTAAAATTAAAATGGCACAAGAAGACATTTTCAAAAAACTGGTGGCACACTGTAAAGAATACGGGTACGTGTTCCAGTCATCAGAAATATATGACGGCCTTGCAGCGGTATACGATTACGGGCAATATGGTGTTGAACTGAAAAATAATATCAAAAAATACTGGTGGGATTCCATGGTTTTATTACACGAAAATGTGGTAGGACTAGATTCCGCTATCTTCATGCACCCCTCTATTTGGAAGGCTTCCGGACACGTGGATGCTTTCAACGACCCCCTGATTGACAACAAAGATTCGAAAAAAAGATACCGGGCAGATGTCCTGATCGAAGATCACATCGCCAAGTACGAGGATAAAATAGAAAAAGATGTTGCCAAAGCCAAGAAGAAATTCGGGGAGAAATTTGACGAGACTTTATATCGTCAGACCAACCCGCAGGTGCTGGCTAATATCCAGAAGAAAGAAGAACTTACCGCCAGAATGGCAAAAGCGTTAAATGATAACGACCTAGAGGAACTCCGCCAAATCATCATTGACAACAAGATTGTTTGCCCGATTTCTGGCACGTGTAACTGGACGGAAGTACGTCAGTTCAACCTGATGTTCTCGACGGAAATGGGATCGACGGCCGAAGGGGCAAGTAAAATCTACCTGCGCCCGGAAACGGCACAGGGTATTTTCGTGAACTTCCTGAACGTTCAAAAAACAGGACGGATGAAAGTTCCTTTCGGAATCGCCCAAATCGGTAAAGCTTTCCGAAACGAGATCGTGGCCCGTCAATTCATTTTCCGCATGCGCGAATTCGAACAAATGGAAATGCAATTTTTCGTACGTCCCGGTAGTGAACTCGAATGGTTCAAGAAATGGAAAGAAACCCGTATGAGCTGGCACCAGGCCTTAGGCTTCGGAGCAGCCAACTATCGTTTCCACGATCACGAAAAATTAGCGCATTACGCGAATGCCGCCACGGATATCGAATTCCGTTTCCCGTTCGGGTTCAAAGAAGTGGAAGGTATTCACTCCCGCACGGATTTTGATTTAAAACGCCATCAGGAATTTTCCGGAAAGAAAATCCAATATTTCGATCCCGAGTTAAACGAATCATACGTTCCTTACGTGATCGAAACTTCTATCGGTGTAGACCGGATGTTCCTGCAGATCCTTTCTGCCGCCTATAAGGAAGAAGAAATCGTGAAAGAGGACGGTTCAAAAGACTCCCGGGTTGTACTACAATTACCTCCTGCCTTGGCCCCGATCAAGTTGGCCGTCATGCCACTCGTGAAAAAAGACGGACTACCCGAAAAAGCAGAAGAGATCATGAAGTTATTGCGTTTGGATTTCAGATGTCAATACGACGAGAAAGATTCTATTGGTAAACGTTATCGCCGTCAGGATGCCATCGGTACTCCTTTCTGTATCACGATTGATCACCAAACTTTGGAAGATAACGCCGTAACGATCCGTTACCGTGATACCATGGAACAGGAACGCGTGGCAATTGACCAGTTATATGATATATTGAAAAAGAAAACGGATTTACGGGAAATTCTGAAAGAAGTAAAAATATAATCGTTCGAAGATATTAAGATTTGAAGATGTAGAAATGATTTACATTTCTACATCTTTATTTTTCATCAATTCCCTTTCGAGTTCAATCTGCTGAAATTCCGCTTCCATCACGTCTATCTTTTAACTTTTATCTTTCAACTTTTATCTTTCCCCTCCCGTATATAGTGTTACTAAACTAAATTAACTAATTAATTTGTAACGCTATGAGAAAATTGACATTGTTATTGTTGATAGCTATCTCTTGTGGAATGTACACGGGGGCACGAGCGCAAGTCAACGTGGCTTCCGTATCGGCAAAAGATGATGCGGACAACTTTTACAAAATGATGAAAGAAGCCTTTCCGCTATCATTTAACGACCCGGCATCCCCGAGATTCGTCTTTTTCAACAAGAATAAGAACTTCGTTTTCGGTGTTGGAGGATTCGTGCAAGTACAGGGGATTTACGATTTTAACGGAGTTCCCAATGACAATTACTTCGTGACCAACTCGATTTCCCTCAAGGGAGAACAATCCGGGGGAAGGTACGGGATCACTATCGGGCAATCCCGTTTGTTCTTCAAACTAGTCGGGGACACCGATGTAGGCCGGTTGGTAACTTACATGGAAATGGAATTCGAGGGGAATCAGAACACCCCGATTCTAAGACAGGCTTTTATTAAATTCAAAGGCTTCACGATTGGTAAAACCTGGAGTACATTCTGTGATATTACCGCGGGACCTGCCACGGTAGACGAGGAAGGCCCTAGTAGCGAAGTAGCGTTACGTCAACCGCAAATCCGCTACACGCATGACTTCACCGATCACCTGGAGGCATCTCTAGCCCTGGAATACGTTGAACCCTCCTACACGGAAGGCGAATTTACCAAGTACATCAATCAACGTATCCCGGATATACCGATCAACGTGAGATATAGCTTCAAAAACGGGAGTCACCTGCAAGCGGGAGCCGTGTTGAGAAACATGTATTATAAAGACGAGATTAAAGATAAAGACCGGATCGTTACCGGCTGGGGAGCTTCTCTTAGCGGGATCTGGCAATTTGCCAAGAACACATCGCTCTGCTTTCAAGGAGTATACGGTAAAGGAGTTTCCAACTACATTCAAGATATTTCCGGGGCAGGCTTAGACCTGGTTCCGAGTACCACCGCAGAAGGTAAATTGAAAGCATTCTGTGCATGGGGCGGTTACCTCGGTTTCGCTCATAACTGGTGCGAAACGCTCTCCTCGAACATCATGTATAGTTACGCCCGGGTTCTTGATCAATACGGCATGCCCGCCACGTCATACAAATACGCTCAATACGCGGCAGCCAACCTATTCTGGAATTTTAGTGAATACGGTTCCTGTGCCATAGAGTACGTTTTCGGTCGCCGGAACGATTTCAACAAAGATTACGGCAACGCCAGTCGTATCAACACGATGATCCAGTACCGGTTCTAAAAATAGAAAGAAGAGAGTGGCTAAGATTAAACACTCTCTTCAATTCTTGAATTATCACGGAATAATCCTTCCTGTATTGCAGCTATTCCCTTCGACAATCATTGCCAAGCCTCTTCCAACACGATCTTTATTACCGTCTATTTACCCTCATTATTCAGTTATTTGTATTATTTTTGCCATCGACTATTCAAATTACTAGAAATGAAGGTTCACTACGAAGTTGAAAATATAGATATCAAATACCCGGTCGTCACGATTGGAAGTTTTGACGGCGTACACCTGGGGCATGCTTGTGTAATACAACATTTAAAAGAGAAAGCTGCCAGCATAGGCGGGGAGTCCGTTATCATCAGCTTCGAACCCCATCCCAGAGAAGTTCTCTATCCAAGAGAAAAAAAGATCGGGATTTTGACCACGCTTGAGGAAAAGATCGCTATTTTAGAGAAATACGGCGTCGATCATTTAATTATCTTGAAATTCACGCTCGAATTCGCACAGCAATCCTACTTTGATTTCGTGGAAAAAATTCTTGTCGATAAAATAAAGATTAAAGGTCTTGTCGTGGGATATGATCATAGATTCGGGAAAGACCGGGCCGGGAATTTCGAAAACCTGCAAGAGTTATCCCGTAAATACGGATTCTTCTTGGAAAAAGAAGTTGTGTTTGAAGAAGATGACGTGAATGTCAGTTCAACCAAAATACGTAATGCATTAGCCGTTGGTAATATTACCACGGTAAATCGCTTTTTAGGATATCCCTATTCCATTACAGGGAAAGTTGTTAACGGGCATCGTTTAGGCCACACGATTGGTTTTCCTACCGCTAACATTCAAATCTTTGATGATCGCAAACTACTTCCGGCCATAGGGGTTTACGCAGTAAAGGTGCTTATTGGAACCCAAATCTTTAACGGAATGCTCAACATCGGGATTCGTCCCACGGTCAGTGATGACGGGCGAGTTTCCTGTGAAGTTTATATTTTTGATTTCAATCGAAATATATACGGAGAAACCATTTCCATCCATTTCATTACCCGTATTCGGGGTGAAAGAAAATTTAATGATATTGAAGAACTTCGAACGCAATTACAAAAAGATCAAGAGAAAATTTTCAAAATACTGGAATAACAATTAAAGCCTGCTTAAATTTCATTTACCACGGAATTTGTGCGGCACGGTCTTGAAGACTCCCCCTGACTCGCCCTCCCCTACCGTTGCGCTTGAATATCGAGGGTTGCTCGACACGACAATAACGAAACAGGAACCCACGTCATTGTTCGTGTTACGAACTTGATACGCACCTAATACAAACTTGGTCTAGGGAAAGAATAGCCCAACCACAACCAGGATAAAGTGTATCGTGAAGCCTGTTTTGTTACTAAGACCATCGCTTTTTCAGCCTTGTTCCATCGCTTACATCTATTCGTTATCTCTTGGATAAATCTTTCTTATATCTTCGTTCTATAGAAGCCTGTTTTAACGATAGTATAACAAAGAGATAAGGGAAAGACGTAAGCGCAAGTATTATTTTAGTAGAGAGTGTAACCGGTACACTCTCTATTAATCCTAAAAAATTTACTTACGTTTCCTCACCTCTACTTTTCTCGCTTTTTCCGAGTAAATATCTTTCTTGTCTACCGATAAATCCTTTCCCTCCCCAAAAACATTCATTTGGGCAGCGGGGATCCCCTTGCCCACCAGGTAAGTCTTCAAGGCTTCCGCACGTTTCAACGAGAGAGGCAGGTTTACCCGGTCAGGACCCGTGTGATCCGTGTACCCCCGGATATCGACCTTCACATCAGGCATTGATTTTAAGACTTCCACCACGCGGGCAAGTTGTACAGCGTAACGTGCCGTATCTATTATTGAAGAATTACGCTTGAAATGTACCGTCGGCAACAAGGGGAATTCTTTAACTGTCGACTCCACTTTTACCACGTTTTCAACAGGTTGTGATTCCTCTTTCACTCGCATCTCAACGGATGGTTTTTCTTTTACCGCTGGCTTCGCCTCTTCTTGTTTCACCGGGAGAGACGTTGGCGTCACCCGGCGAGACGAGGCGTACATCAGGTTCTCCTTCTTCTTGTTGTTACCAATTTTCCACACCACCCCGACCGAAAGGTTTGCAAGCCAGTTATACTTGCTCGTGCAACAAGTGGCGACCCCGTCAAAGTGGTTGTTTGACACCCATGCCATTCCCGATTTCAATTGCAAGTCCACGTGCTTCCCGGCACGGTAACGCAAGGCAATATCCCCACCTAACCCCAGATTCAAATCGTTATCAAGGGTTGACGAGGTATCGAAACGCTTGTCTCCCGCCTTCGTGTATAATTTCGGGGAAAACTTCTGCAAATAAACTGCCGGACTCAACAAAACCGTCCAACGACGCATTTCCTTGCGTCCGAAGAAGTTGTTCACGTTAAGGTCCCCATGTAAGCCGACCGTGAAATACTTGATTTCACTATACAAGTCATTATAGTACGCGAAGCCCGCCTCCGGGTCTGTCCCGTAATAGGATTCACCGTTCGGGTAGATTTTATATTCTTTTTCCCATTCCTTGGCACTACCTTTCCCTCGTCCAAGGTCGGCTGTTAACGACAACCCGAACGTCGGTGTGAACTGGTAACCCAGTTGCAAACCACCCTGCACGCCGAGGTAGGTCTTGTCGGCCGAAAAAGAGATCATGTCCCCACGGAATGCAGAGATTCCCCCGTTTACCCCCAAGCTCCAGCGGGAAAAATCACGATATACCTCTTGCTTTTGCCCTTGCGCCAGCAAGAGCGAGGCAATCAACAGGAAATAAAAAGACAACACCAATCTCTTCATACTACTTATATTATTATATTAAAACCTCTTAGATCATTAAAACAGGGGGTGCCTGACATCAGACACCCCCCTTCTCCTGGTTGCAATCAATAATGAACTTTAAGTTGCATTATTTTATCGTAATCTTTCCACTATTTTACTGATACAGTTACAATAGTTTCAAGTTTTCTCCACGGGCAATCCATAGAAACTTTCACTTTCAAGTTTACAGCTCCTACTTCACCAGTAGCGTGGAAGGTGATAACACCGGTATTCTCATCGATAGAACACTTACCACCTCTCTTCAACATATCCTGAGCAAATGCTTTTGAAGCATCATCAGCCCAATCAAATTTCGGAGCAGAGATAGCGTAAACGGTACCAGCATTAGCCTTCGTGCCATCAGCATCTACAACAATCTGTTCGAATGCTTTATCTTTGTAAAGGGTTACATCTTTCTTATCCTTCACAACAACGGATTTCATGATATCCAAAGTCTGGTCGATCGTGGTGTTATTCTTATCCAAATTACCACCTGTTGCAACCAAAGACTTCAACGGAGAAATGAAACGTACGGTAAATTTACTTTCTGTTTTTGCATTCAATCCGTCAAGAGTACTAATCGTTCCGGCAGGAGTTACTGCAACACTATTTAGCATCTTCGTCAAATCCAAGTTAAACCAAGTGATCGGTTGAACTTCAATTTCACGATAATCAGCATCTGCAGGTAATTTAGTTACCGAGATTTCTCCTAACCAACCTTCTTTATTAGCGGCAGCAGCATCACCAATTGTAGCATCTTGTTCTGCAGCATTAACAAAAGTATATTGGATATTCGCTCTAGCTCCAACTTTATTATCTTTGTTCCAATCTTCATCCCAAGGATTCTCATCGTAAGGCAAGTTGTAAACGAATGCATCAGCCATTTTACCACCCATCTTGAAGATGTAATTATTTCCCTTGTCAAATACACCATTTACAAGCATGTGGCCACCTTCCCAGAAGTTACCGCCTTGATCAGCATCAGTACGTTTTGCCAAGTATGGTCCAACAGGATATTTAACGTTAACCGTGTAAACAACATATACCGGAGGATAAACCTTATCGTCATTTGACTTGAATACACCCTTCACTTGGTATTTTCCAGCCTTCTTGTAGTTAGGTACATAAGCAGCTAACCATTCTTGTTTATCAGTTCCCGTCTTCTCCGTCATAGCCAATTTGATTTCACTATCAAACGGAGACTCGGTAATTTGCTCGAAGGTTGAGTAAATTGAATGGAATTTATCAGCACCCAAGATATTCAAATGCTCGGCAACGTGACCATACAATTTGTCTAACTGCAAGTATTCGGCACTACCAACATTATCCAATAGATAATCGAATTCTTGAGTATAAGCCGGAATTTCTTTATCAATTTCTTTCTCGGCGATTACAATCTTAGCATATACGGTCTTTACATCTTTACCATGATTAACGTCAGCATCACTCGTCAAAGTAATTTTCACGATAGGAGTTCTACCAATAGAAGAACCTTTTTCGCCTGCAGCCTCGTTGATCGTCAACGTTCCATTCTCTGACAAATTAACATAGCTACCATGATCTTCTGTATTTCCTTGAGCATCTTTAAATTCAAACTTAACTTTCTCGAACTTGTACGTGTGTTCGTCAAAACCATTAGCTGTAAATTCAAATTTATCAGTTCCCAGTAAACCGGTTCTCGTGAAGAATGCTGCAATTTCGTCGGCTAATTTCAAATCACCTTTAGCATCATTATATACTAAAGTAAAGTGTGCTGTAGTCGTCGTTTCTTTAGCTTCCTCTTCGGTAGCAGCCAAAACATCTTTATATTCAGTTTCACCTTCCTCAACAAATTTCTTCTCGATAGTTACATCATTTTGCGAAATATTGTAATCGAAAGCCATCACGTAATCAGAAAGTAATTCTTCTTCCTGACTTTGAACTTTCAAAGCGATAATGTTTAATAACGGATCAATCATATGCGCTCTCTCTTCACCGATCAATACATACGAATCATCATCCGTTACATCCTCCAATTCATTATAAGAGAACAAACCGCTCATAGCTTTACCTCTCAAAGTCAAATACTCGTCTCCCGCGTTCACGTCAGAAACAATGATACCATTATTGGCAGCACGAGCCAAAATTTGTTGTTTTACAAATTCAGGATTTTCTACCGTGGCTCCTTTCGGATTAATCTGATACTTCAAGTTAGCCTTACCTGCATATAAACGCACGTACGCACCATCCTTGTCCACGCCGTAGATCGTCGGGAATAGCAAGCCATTCTCTGCAACGTTCACCAAATAATTAGGAATAGTCAACAAACCTGATAAAGCTGCATTCTTCCATACTTTAACCGGAGTTTCAGGCATGGTTCCGTCTTGATTTGCCACGTAAAACTCCACAAATTTCTCGTGATCAACAGCATAAGAAGCGTTTGACTGTACCCCTAATTGAGCTCCTTCTTGTTTCACCCCGTTTACATGGATAAAACCATCCACAATGGTGATTACAGGATCAGCCACACTTTCATTTACAACTTTTCCTTTATCGACATTGTCAATAAATAAATGGCCATTCTCAACTTTCACCACGCTTCCAACGCCTGCAGAACCGTCTTTACCATTTACGATATCATAGCTCGTTCCATCGTTGAATGCAATCTTGAAACCTCCAGTAATGGGAGTTACACTAGTAATAGCTTTTCCATCATTCACAAGCTTCTTCAAATCCTCAAAACTTTTGTTCAGAGTATTTACTTGTTCTTGCAAACCATCTATATCGTCGTCATAATCCTTACAACCAACGAATGTAGGACCTGCAAGGCCACAAAGCAACACACCTAAAAGTGCAGTTTTTGCAAAATTCCGTTTTTTGTTCATACTTAAATAAAATTATATTGGTAATTAAAAAAATATCAAGTCACTAACACGCAACTTTATTAGTAAAATACGATCCCATAAATTTTGAAATAAACGTTATTTTCTCGTTAATCATACACCTCCTCTTTTAAGGATTACGACTACTCAATAAATGTTCATATATTGAATGCAAATGTACAATTTTTTATGAAACATGAAAGAATAGATCAAAAAAAATTTTCATATTTTGGCTACTTATTAGTTAATACGCTTGCAAAACGGCATAAAGCAAGGAGTTTGGAGTCGTAAAAACGCTATCGGACAATTTGCAATTGAGAATTTTTAGATATTGCTTCATTAATAATAGATGTATTTATTCGAAATTCACCTAGAAATTTGTTACGATTTTTTTATTTTGCCTAATTGAATGCTCGTTATGAAGATATTTTATCAATTTTAGATGAATGAATTATAACATGGCAGATTAAATATTTGGTTGTTACCATTTTACTTGAAGTAAAGAGCTAAATTGGCGTTGAAATCATACCCGACACGATCTTATTTAATATGTATCTCTTAGGGAATCAAACTCTTTTTTTGCGAAACGGGGAATATTATTATATATGTAATATATTCATTGATAGAGTTTTGAAAGATTTAATGAGATTTTGAATTATTAAGAAATTAGCTGCATAATTATTTGATAATCTTTATGTTACAAATTTAATTAAACGAACGTTTATTGATATTTCTGCAAAAGAAAATATTATAATTAATTTTAACACACAAGCATTAACAAAGCACAAATCAAACACTGGATTCTTTTGATCAATTTACATATAAAGTCACCCCAATTTACAAGGTGCCTTTATATATAAGTAACAATTTTCTTAAGCTGCCATTAAATCCAAACTTACATTTCCTATCGTCTCTTCACTTCCACTTTTCTCGCTTTTTTCCAAGTAAATATCTTTCTTGTTTACCAATGCCCCCTTTCCCTCCCCGAAAACATTCATCCGGATATAGCACATCACGTACAAGGCAAATCACAAAAAAAGAGAGACATTCAAAACTGAATGCCTCCCTACGATACTTGATAGTTTTTATACTATTACCAAATAATTAACCGCATTTGGATGATCCACAAACTTTACAGATCAAGCAACCCTCCTGATAAATAACTGATTTAGAACCACAATTCTCGCAAACAGAACCGGTTGCTTCTGTTCCGTCCGGAATGAATTTACGCAATGCTCTTTCCACACCGTTTTTCCACGTGTTGATATTTTCATTATCAAACTCCATGGCAGCGACCAAATCCACGATCTGGTTGATTGGCATACCATAACGCAAGACTCCAGAAATCAATTTAGCGTAGTTCCAATACTCTTTATTAAACTTATAAGATAAACCTTCTACCGTTGTCTTAAACCCTCTTTTATTCGAGAATTGGAAGTCATAACGGCTATTTCCCTCCTCATCCGTATTCTTGACAATTTTACCATCGGTAACAGCTTTCGGCAACATGATTCCTTCCTCGTCATCAGCGATACCGGTAAAAATCTCATAAGGACGTCCATCGTAAAGACCGATAAAGGCAATCCATTTCTCTTTATTATTCTGGAAACGCACGATCTCCGCATCCAATTCCTTCGGACGTTTAGCAGGCATCGCTCCTCCCTCGCTCTTCTTATCTTTATTGGATACCAGCACGCCTGAACGGGAACCATCCCGGTAAACCGTACATCCTTTACATCCACTTCTCCACGCCTCTATATAAAGCTGTCCAACCAACTCTTCCGTAACATCAGCAGGTAAATTCACGGTAACGCTGATAGAGTGGTCAACCCATTTTTGCACACGTCCCTGCATGCGTACTTTAGCCACCCAATCAATATCGTTAGACGTTGCCTTATAGTAAGGTGATTTAGCCACCATCTCGTCAATCTCCTCATTCGTGTAGCGTTCGTGAACGGCATACCCGTTTTTCTCCATCCAAACGGCAAATTTATGATGGAATACCACAAATTCCTCGTAAGCATCCCCCATTTCATCCGTGAAATCAACATGCACGTTCTTATCGTTCGGGTTCACTTTTCTTCTTCTCTTGTACACGGGCAAGAAAACAGGCTCGATCCCGGAGGTCGTTTGCGTCATCAGGCTGGTCGTTCCCGTGGGGGCAATTGTCAGACAAGCAATGTTACGACGTCCATGTTTTACCATCTCCTTGTACATTTCAGGAGCCGCTTCTCTTAATCGAGAGATGAATGGATTATTCTTTTCCCGCTCGGCATCAAAGATTTTAAATGCTCCCCGCTCTTTTGCCAACTCTACCGAAGAACCGTAAGCCGCAATAGCCAACTGTTTGTGGATATCCACGGAGAAATCAACCGCCTCATCACTACCGTAACGCATACCCAAGGCTGCCAACATATCTCCTTCTGCGGTAATACCGACACCCGTACGACGTCCTTCTCTGGCTTTTGTTTTAATCTTCTCCCACAAACGAATCTCCACGCCCTTCACTTCCTCATCTTCCGGATCAGACGCAATCTTTTCAAGAATAGCATCAATCTTCTCTAACTCCAGATCAATAATATCATCCATCAGACGTTGAGCGATAGCCACGTGCTTCTTGAACAATTCATAATCAAAATAAGCCTCTTTCGTGAAAGGATTTACCACGTAAGAATATAAATTAATTGCCAACAAACGACATGAATCGTAAGGACACAATGGAATTTCCCCACAAGGATTCGTAGATACCGTTTTGTATCCCAAGTCTGCATAACAGTCCGGCACACTCTCCCGAATAATCGTATCCCAGAACAAAATTCCCGGTTCTGCAGATTTCCAAGCGTTATAAACAATCTTGTTCCACAATTTCACGGCACTGATCTGTTTCACGTTTTTAGGCTCATCAGAATATACCGGATACTTTTGAATGTAATCACGTTCCTCAACAACCGCATTCATGAATTCATCATCAATCTTCACCGAAATATTAGCCCCGGTTACTTTTCCCTCGGTCATTTTAGCGTCAATAAAACTTTCCGAATCCGGGTGATTGATTGAAACACTCAACATCAAAGCTCCCCGACGACCATCTTGGGCGACCTCCCTGGTTGAATTGGAATACCGCTCCATGAAGGGAACAATACCCGTGGAAGTTAACGCCGAGTTTTTAACCGGAGATCCTTTGGGGCGAATGTGCGACAAATCATGTCCGACACCACCTCTTCGCTTCATCAGCTGCACCTGTTCCTGATCAATTTTCATAACACCACCATACGAATCGGATGGCCCTTCATGACCTATCACGAAGCAATTGGATAAAGATGCAATTTGATAGTCGTTGCCGATTCCCGTCATAGGTCCTCCCTGCGGCACGATATATTTAAAATCACGCAATACTTCAAAGATTTCGTCTTCTGTCATCGGATTTTTATATGTTCTCTCGATCCTGGCGATTTCAGAAGCCAAACGATGATGCATATCATCCGGATTCAACTCGAAAATATTCCCGTAAGAATCCTTTAAAGCGTATTTGCTCACCCAAACACGGGCAGCCAATTCATCCCCCTTGAAATAATTCAAGGAACTGCTGTAAGCCTCTTCTTGCGTGTAGACTTTCTTCTGTCCCACAATTTCTTTCTGCTTTTCCACTTTAGTTGTAGTCTGTTCCATTAGTGTATATAATAAATAATATTTTTTGTCCAAAACCAACAAGGCAAAGCTATGGAAAAAAAACTTATTGGAAAAATATTTTTACTAACAATTAGAGAAAGTTTTCCAAAACAACAAGTTAATTTTCTGATAATAAAATACTTATTATTTTTCAAATACACTAAAAATTTTCAAAACATAAAATTGATACAAATTAAAAATATCTCCGGGAAATATTTTGCTTTAATAAAAATTGGATTTTACATGATAAACCTTTCGTTCCGAAACGCCCAATAATACACGCAAGTAGGCGATTATTTTCACCTATTTACACGTTCCATTCTTTAAAAAGGTTTAATAAAGTTCTTTGATTTCTTCAGGAATATTTACATGCATCATTCTTTTATCATGAAGAATTTCCGTCACGTATTCATCCGATACGGGAAGAAGAATTTCCTTAGAAAATATTTTAATAGAGAGTACCACGTTACCCGAATAATTATCCACCTCCATAATCGTACCCGTCTCCCCGGTTGCTTCATCCACCACGGAATAACCGATCAACTCGGAAAGCTCAAAGGGTAGGTTCTCCTCTTCCTCCAACAAGTATTTATCCATCAATAGATCGCATCCTACCAGACGATCTGCCTGCTCTTTCGAGTCTACAAAATCAAATTTGACAATATAAGAAGAATGATTTCTTTCCGTCAAACCATTCTCGGCGATATAAAAGGGAACCGGTGCTCCTTCTAAAAGAATAAACACCGGTTCATCCATGTATTGTTCAAGAAGATCATTATCCGTATAAACAATAAGCGCTCCCTGCAAGTTATGAGTCTTACCGATCTCACCTACCTTTATACAATCTTCTCGCTTGATCATAAAATTACTCAGCTGCCGGAGTTTCTGCGGGAGTTTCCGGAGCCTCTGCTGCAACAGCTTCAGTTGCGGCAGCCTCTACCTCTGCTCTAGCTGCAGCTTCTGCCTCAGCTTTCGCGGCGGCAATCTCTGCTTGCTTTTTAGCCACGATCTCAGCCTTAGCCTCTTTTACCTTAGCCTCAGCCTCGATACGAGCCTTATATTCACTTTCAGATTCGTTAGCCAAACGAGCAATCTTAGCTTGAATCTTAGCGATTTTCTCTTTTCTCCAAGCCTCGAATTTCGTATCAGCAGCAGCCAAATCGAACGCACCTTTTTTCACACCTTCCAACAAGTGTTTTTTCATAAGTACTCCCTCGTAAGAAAGAATTCTTTTCGCCGTGTCGGTCGGTTGTGCTCCAACTTGTAACCAATACAATGCTCTCTCGAAGTTCAAATCAATCGTGGCCGGGTTTGTCATCGGGTTGTAAGAACCAATTCTTTCGATGTACTTTCCGTCACGCGGAGCTCTACTATCTGCTACCACTACATGGTAGAACGGACTGCCTTTACGGCCATGTCTTGCTAATCTAATTTTAGTTGCCATTCTTTTAATTTTTAACTCGTTAACTACTTCCTATTCTCGATAGGCGGCGCAAAGATAGTTATTTAATTGGAAACTTGAAATGTCTCTTCAATTTTTTCTTGATATACAGGATTAGAAACCACTTCTTTATACCTGTTTTGTAACACCTGTCGGGCGTCTTCTGGCAACTCGTTATAATATTGCATCACGAAATTATTCCCCACGTCATCCCGAATCTGTTGATGTAATCCCAACTTATTCAGTTCATCAATATAAGCATTCACGAAATGTTCCGGTTCGGACATCAAATCTGCCAGCTTTTCTCCGAGCAAATTATTCCAATAGGAAACCTCGTAAATCTTGTAACGATACACTTTCTGATAGACATCAATATCATTTTTCGGCAACATTTCATCAAATATATTGAAATGATCAGGTTCCTCACTTTGATCTTCTCGATTTAATAAAGAATGATACATGGGGTAATAAAAGTAAGAAGCAGCCAAAGGAACTTTTACTTGTATCCTGAACAATCGTTCGAATTCCGGGTCACAAGGCGTTTTTTTCACGAACTCGGTAATAACAGCATCATTATACCGTACGATAGAATCCATCATTTGCTTAAAATCTGCCGGTGGCAACACGAACATTTCCTGTGTCGACGGGAACCACTGTTTCTCGTAATAATCCGACATCATCCTGGTCTCCGGATTATCTCCCTTCATTAATCTCACACTTCCATAATTTCCTTCCCGTAGTTTTTGAACATCCATTTCTATTTGAACGGTACTTCCCGGTTTCAAATAAAGAGGCACGGCGGCTTTACCATTTGCCAATCGCACATACCCGGCCTCTTTCAGAGGAATCCGAGCCTCAAAGCGTCCCGTGGAATCCAGAATAGACGCAATCGTCGTATCCTGCCCGCAAATTTCAAAAAATAATTTATTCCCTTTATAATTCAGCAAACTACCCGAAACAGTTACTTCATTATTAGGATTGCACGCCCACAGGCATGCAATCCATAAAAACATACACCACTTCATCTACTATTTCACTTTTGTAAAATGATACCGAACCATGTGAAAATCCATCGGGAACTCGCCTTCTCCAGCGTAATCCGCACAACCTTTATACGTATCATACAAGAAATCGGTAGGTTCATAATCCAACACGGTCACTTCCAACGTCTCGTTATCGTCAAACAATCTAAACCCGACTTGTACCGCCCTTAACTTCTCGTGTGTACCGGAGAAATTCACATTCGCCCGGCTCAATTCCAGCATAGAAGCAGTTACCAAAGGCGGCCGACCAATTCCGGCAGATTCATACAAATACAACTGTTGTTCTCTCAGGAACTTCACATCGCAATCCCTGAAATACATGGCCATATCCCCGGTCGCATGAACTTTCAATTTCATTCCGCCATCCGTGAATTCCAACATATCCGTCGGGAAATTATTCTCCGGCAAATGTTCTACCTCATCCGGCCCTCCATACCAATAATTCTCACGCAGATAGTCGATCGACGTTGCTTCTTTGAAAGCCCACTTTCCAACCAACCGATCCGGGGTTGTCATCCCTTTCACGTAAATCTCAGTCTGATCAATATCTCCCGGTAAGAAACGATCGCTACTCTCCGGCACCAATAAAAACAATGTTGTTTTCCCTTCTTCCCATTTCAGGAACTTAATTTTTATCGTCCCATAACTCTTTTTCGCCGGAATCACGAATTCTTTATTCGGATTATCCACGAATTCATAATGCACGTGTTCTATCGCGGTAGAATTCTCTCCCACGACGAAAGGAATTCTCGTATCCGTGTTTGCCGAAAAATACTTTCCCGTGTTTGCATCTTTTGCATCCATACGAATCTCGACCTCTCCCGGCAACACGTAGTTCTCTTCGGCAAAAGCACAAATTAATTGTCCTTTTGTAAGCACTTCAATCAACGTGAAATTATATTCTCCCAACACATAACCCTCAATCGGACTCAATTCCAATTTTATCGTTTTTCCATCCTCGAAATTATTCTTGGGCGACACGGTTATTCGTGCCGTACTTTCCCCCGCGGGAATGACAAACTCATCAGCCGAAAGTTCATATTCCTCTCCCTGAACAGCAGCTCCCCGCACGTTAAACTTAACTGATGTATTCACCTGTACCGGTTCGGAAACCTGAATCTCCACTTCCAAAGGATTCTCGGCATCCAACGTATAGATCAATTTTGAAAAAGCCAACTGGGGACCTTTTTCTTCGTTATCATCCTTATCACACGCCCAGAAGCATGCGGAAAGAATCAGGCAGGTAAACAATATAATTACATTTTTCATCATATTTCAATTAAATCTTTAGATCATTGAATCGCATTATTATACTCTTCTTTCAACAAACGTATCTCTTCCCGCTCTTCCAAAGTCAAAGGTCGTGCTTTGGGCAATATATAATCCTGACTTTCTGACAAGACACGAGGCGGGACATCATCCGGCTTATCACATCCTCCACAAAAAGTGAATAAAACAAATCCTAAACATCCTAATATCATTTTCTTTTTCATAATTACCTCTCTTTTATAATTTCACATAACCTTCATTTTGAATCATTCCCGGAATCAAATCTATATCCTGGGAAGGAATAGGGGCAGTATACATGAATTGTTGGGTTTCATATTTCAATCCATCCTTGGCACACCAGAATTCCGGACATCCATTTCGTTTCAATTCAAACCAACGGTCACCTTCCATGAATAACTCTTTCCGCCGTTCACAATGTATTGCCCACAACAACGGAGTGAAAGCATTCCCTTCCGCATTTATACGAACCAAGGCATACTCGTCCACTGCCGGCAAATTACCCATCGTGTAAGGCGTGTAACCAGTTATTCGTTTCGAGCGCAACAAATTCAAGTAATCAAGAGCCTCCTTCGTCTGGTTCAAATAAGCATGAGATTCCGCCAAAATCAAGCACATTTCAGCACTCCTGACACAAGCCATCGGTATTTTCAACGCCTCCCGTTTAGCATTAAACGAGAACGCGTAACGAACATCCCTTTCTTTCTCCTCAAATAAATCTATAAATCGCTTACTTACCGGCTTCACGGGTAGATACCCTTTTGCACTATTGTAATTCACGTCTCCACTTGAGCTTGTCAACAAATAAGATCGTAAAAGGACATTGCCTTGTTGAGCATATCTAGCCGAAAGCATATCCGTATACACGGCCCCTTCCACCAACGGGTAGGCATCCAGAATCTCTTTCGCGACAGGGATAGCCTGTTCCCAATTTTGAGTCCAGAAATACAATCTTGCCAAATAAGCTTTCACGACATCCTCGGTATAGCGATAAATTTCCGATTTCGAATGATAAGAAATCGCCTTCTTGAAATCTTCTTCTATAAGAGTGGCGATCTCCTTCAAACTTGAGCGTTTCGGACGGGCCTCCATATCAAAACGAGTCACGATAGAAAGTCCCAACTGCTCTTCTGCCTTCTCTTTATTATAAGGTTCACAGAAAAGACGCATCAGATTATAGTAAGCGACTCCCCTCATCGCGTAAGCCGTGGCATAACATGATTTTGCCAAATCCGTATCACTCTCTTTCATTTCATGAATGACCAGATTACAATTTCTTATCAATGAATACAATCCACGATATTCCATCCTGAATGAATTCAACCGATCCCCGACATATTTAGGAATTGCACCCATCCCGGTTACATTCCTTGTCAGACTATTCTCCACGTTATCCCCGAAACATTCCAATTCAAATTTCTCCATGGGATTTCCCAGTATAGCCTCATCATACCCCTCGTCAATTTCATTCAGATGACTATTCAACAGAGCCCCGAACTCTTCCGCTGTTTTCGGGATCACTTCCCCCTTAGGTTTTACATCCAAGTATTCTTTACAAGAAACACATGCAAAAAATACGATTAATACCAAACTTATATTCTTCATATTCTTCATAATCACGCAAATTAAAAGCCTAAACTAAGTCCAAATGAACAAGAACGAGCCAACGGGTAAGTTGCACCGGGAGTTTCCGGGTCTAACCCGGAATAATTCGTTATCGTGAACAAATTTGTCAGTATAAACGAAAAACTCAAGGAAGAAATACCCATTTTTTTCACCACATCTTGAGGGACCCCGTAAGACAGCGACATGTTTTTCACCCTCAAGAAAGAAATATTCTCCAACATAGATGCACGTGTAATCGTACTCGAAGTTGGATAAATCTGATCAAAATAAAAACGCCCCCCGTATGTATCCATTATCCTGGGATATTTCACCCCCGTTTTCCGGTCCTCGGTCCAACGATTCACGGCATCCTTCCGGACATTCAAGTGATTTACATATAGATCATTTTCACTCGTTGGGATTTTTTCACCGGCAGAACCGCTTCCACTTAAAGTGCTGTAACTTACCGGACATTTAATCTCGTCGACCACCTTGCCTCCTAACGAATACGCTCCTCCAATATTCAACGTGAAAGTCTTGTATGAAAAATTAAAACTAAAACCACCGGTAACAGGAGCGGTCGAAGTTCCCCGATAATATATATAATTATTCACGTCACTCAAATCTTCCGGCTTCAAGATATCGGCATCCGGACGCAATTTATACTTGTAGAGCCCGGTTTCAGGATTTATTCCCGCCGGTTTTCCTGCAAAAATAGCATCCAGGGGATAACCGACAAAATTACTCGTCTGGTATGAAATCGGGGAAGTATATCGCTTCAACACGTTATTATTCCAAGCCACATTCACGGAAGCATTAAACTTGAAATCCTTATACCTGAAAACAAGAGCCTGCAACGTTGCCTCGACACCTTTATTTTCAATCTGTGAAGTATTATATCCTTGTCCATAAAATCCCGTCATGTAAGGAACATCTACCCCCGTGACAAGATCCTTACTCAACCGGTAATATGCCTCGAACAGCCCGTTGATCCGGTTATCAAACAATCCAAAATCCAAAGCGATCTTCATATCCCGCGTCTTCTCCCAGCGCAAACGCGGGTTAGGCGCTTTCCTTACCTCTCCGATCCTGAGACTTTCGATATCCGTTTTTCTATAAGCCGTGGAATAATACATGATCAACTCCGGCTTTTCAGTCTTGTTCACATTCCCGGTATATCCCATGGCCAAGCTCAACTTCAAACGACTCAACACGGGCTTCAAGCTTTCCATGAAAAACTCATCCCCGACATGCCAAGCCAAACCCAAAGACCACGTCGGATTAAATTGCTCGTCACTACCAAAATTATTTGAACCATCCGTCCGGAAAGAAAGGCTCGTAATATACTTATCATACAATATATAATCCAGCGAAGCATAAAACGACGCGAAACGCGACTCTTCTATTGATTGCAGGGTTAACCCGTCAATAAAATTAGACATATCGACCAATCTACCATAATCCACCTGATCACTTTTCTGTTCCGGGGCCGGAGTTGACGCGTTGCCCGTCACCGGATCATAACCATAACGTTTCGCGGTAAGAGTTTTACCCTTGGAACCGCGCAGTTCCGCTCCCGCTAAAACAGACACCCGATGTATGGAATTAAATATATCCGAATAACTGATCTGTCCCCTCGCGCTATAATTCGTATTATTCGATGACATTTGAGTGATAGAACCGTAAGTTCTCCGGCTATTCCAATCGTCCAATTGGCTCGGTTTATCACTAAAAGCCGCATACGTGTCCGGACCATTAATATTCTCCGACTTATTATTAATAAAATTATAGGAAATCATCCCGGAGAAACGGAATTTCGAAGAGATCGTGTAGTTCAAATTTAACATCAGATTAGCAGAAAAATCTTCCGCAACACTGGAAGTTTCATTAATCTCCCGCATAACATTATAGCCATTAGCCGGCAAAATTGCCTCCCTTCCCCCATTAATCTGGTTCAGATTATAATACGTGTAATCCGGGCGATACGATCCGTCCTCGTTATACGGTTTCTCGTAAGGATTAGCGAAATAAGCATATTGGAAAGGATTCACATTCAAAGAGGAACCATCTGATTTCTGTTGTGACAGATCAACGCCGAAATCCACGGACACCCGTTCATGGGGCTTCAAATTCACCTTCGTGGACACGCTATAACGATCGTAAGAAGTTTGTCGTAATATCCCGTTATCCTTTGAATAACCGAAAGAAAGATAATAAGTGGCCATATCAGAACCTCCCGACAAAGAAAGATAATGATTCATAGAAAAAGAGGTCCGGAACAATTCATCAAACCAATTGGTCGTCGTCTTCGACAAATCGGCAATATAAGCATCCTGTTCCGATGCACTCATCGGCTCGAAATCCTCGTCCGTCCAGACCTTCCCGTCTTTCCCCAATTTATTGGCACGCAGCATCCCGACAATGCCAACTACCGGGTAATAAGTTCCGTTCGTAAACCCGTCCGCCGAGAAATCATCCCACAACTCCTGTTCCCAGGCCAACTTTTCTTTCGAATTCATTAAATCTCCATCCCGTTGAGGCTTCATGACCATCGAGAAATTAGCTGAATAACTGATCGCCATTTTCCCGACCTTTCCTCTCTTCGTCGTGACAACAATCACCCCTCCAGCCGCTCTCGACCCGTAAATTGCCGCAGCCGAAGCATCTTTCAGTATAGTTATACTCTCGATATCATTCGGGTTAATCCCCGCGATCCCGTTAGCAAAAATATCATTAAAATCCCCCGCTTTTATTTGTCCTTTTTGTATACTCGGGATATTTCGTTGCAATGGAACCCCGTCAACCACCCACAACGGTTCGGCATCCCCCGAGAGCGTGTTGGTCCCCCGAATTCGAATCTTGGCTGATTCTCCCGGCCGCCCTGATTTTGCCACGATGCTAACACCGGCCACCTGTCCTTGTAACAATTGTTCTATCGAGGTAGGAACCTTGTTCTCGAAAACTTCCTTGCCAACCACGGCCACCGAACCGGTCGTTCTCTTTTGAGTCGTTTGAGAATACCCGGTAGAAACAATCACTTCATCCAGTTGTCCCACAGACATTTTCAGCACCACGTTTACACTCGTTTCCGTCCCCGTCAATTTGACCTCCCGGGTCTCCATCCCGATAAAAGAAAATAACAAAACATGATATTCCTCCGGCATATTCAACGTAAAATTCCCGTTACCATCGGTTGATACCCCGATTGCCGTTCCCTTAATCATCACGGTGACACCCGGTAATGAATTTCCATCCTCATCCTTTACCTGCCTCTTGATCACCTTGAACTTCTGGCTTACCCCCTCCTGCGGAGCCTTCTCCAACAGGATAATCCGATCCTGAATCCGATGTCGTAAACCTGTTCCCTTCAACACCTCTTTCATCGCACTATCCAAAGAAACCTCCTTTACATCAACAGATATCCCCCCGACATCTTTCACAAATTTCTCGTTGTAAATAAAATTGTACCCGGATTGTTTCTTGATTTCTTCAAGCACTTTAACCAGTTTCTCGTTCGTCACCCTTAAGGTAATCTTTTCCGGTGACCCACCTGCCCAAAGAGTGCCCGATGCAAATAACAGCAGCATCAAAAATGCACAACTCTTGTTGAATTTCCTGAAAAAAAACTTTTCTACCATCATTTTTATCTATATTTGTGTGTTATGTCTATGTAACATTTTGCGTTAAAGAGATTAGGATAAGACCAATTAAGCCTAATCTCTTTTCTTTTGTACATAGACTATTTTGCGTTCCACTTTAAATGACACGGAGGTTGATGACTCTATAACCGACAACAGGGATTCCAACGAAACATCACGCGAGAGATCACCCGTGTAATACTCTTCTTCAAACATTTGCTCCCGGATAATCGTCACGTCATAATACCGGGAAACCCGCTTCAATATCTCCGTCAACGAGGCATTCCTGAAACTGAAATTACCCTCTTTCCACGCGGTGTAATGTTCCACATCACATTTCGACACCTGAATTCCGGCCCGCACGTCATGCATATTCACTTTCGCGATATCACCCGGAGTTATAATCCGGGACTCCCCCTTCCCGGCAAAAACCTCCACGAGTCCTTCCACCAGAACCACGTAACTCATTCCCTCATCCTCGTATGTATTTATATCGAACGTTGTCCCCAGCACTTTCACATCCATCCTATCCGTACTCACGATAAAAGGCCGGGCCGTGTCCTTGGATACTTCAAAAAAACCCTCCCCGTGCAGGCTCACCTCACGTTTACCCTTACCAAAAGACACGGGATATTTTATTCTTGAATCAGCATTCAACCAGACCTTTGTCCCGTCAGAAAGGACCAAATGATAAAACGTTCCCTTGGGCACTATCAACTCGTTATACTCCAACTCTCTTTCCCGTAGAGAATCCGCCCGGGTATATTCCAGACGTTTCCCCTCGTAAAGCTTCGCCCCCTGATCCAATTTCACTTTTCCTTTCTGGGGATTCGAGATATCCACCGTCTCCCCGTTCGCCAGCACCAGAGAAACATTATTTTGTTTTCCCTGTTCGGCCAACACGACACGCTCGTCTTCAGACGGTTTTATCCAAAGCCATAACGCACCCGTGATCAACAAACAAACACTCGCCGCAACCGACACGGACATCCTGACACGTCTCTTCTTCCGAGATTGTAAATCCTTGAAATTATTCCACTTCCGGTCAACATCTATTCCCTCGTAACGATTCTCTAATTCGTCTACATTTATATTTTGTAAACTCGAAAAAATACGCTCCCGTTTATCAGATTCACCACGCCACGTATCCAATTGATCACGCTCCGAATCATCTAGCCCGACAACTCGTTCTTTACAGATCAACTTGGCAACAAACAAATATCTACTTATCTCTTTCATCCTATTCTCGTTTCATGAAAAACGATCGAGACAAAAAACAGTATAGGTAAAATTTGATTTTTTTTCAAAATTATTTCACCACGGCAACAAGTAGCAATAAATGTTCTAACGATTTATACAATTCCCTATAGGCAACCGATTTATGAAATTTTACAGTTGTTTCCGTTATTCCCATTTCCTCGGCAATCTCTTTATTTTTCTTTCCTTCCAAGTGCAATTTTATAACGATTTGTACTTGAGGCGTCAAAGTTTTAATCGCCTTATGAATCAAAAAACGACTCTCCTCATCTATAATCGACTGCATCAAATAGTCGTTAGTCTCATGTTCCCCGGAATGTTCACTAGAATAACGTTCTTTTATTTTTTCATGCCGGATGTAATCCAAACACTTGTTTCTAAGCGTCCGGTACATGAATGCTTGCAAGGTGACTTCCGAATCAAAAGTCTTTAAATACTTAGACCACACCACTATAAAAGCCTCTTGCACGATATCCTCCCGCACGTACGGATCATCAATGAAGCGAGAAGTAAAAGCATTAAATTTCGGGAAATTCTCTTTAAAAAAGTGCTCAAACACAAGCACTTTTCCGTCTGAAAATTTAATATATTCTTCTCGCTCTCTTACCATTAAACGATCCTTTTTTGATCTTTTACATTTCAAAGAAGAATGTTAATATTTTGATTGTGAAGAAAAATTAAGTAATTGATAATTAGGTCGAGCTAAAAAGTATTATCTTTGAAATAACAAAGAATTATTTCTTAATTCAAGAGTCAAAAAAGGATCGTTTAATCATTATCAATCAATATTTTCCATATCTACACTATTTAGCCTATCTCCCAAGAGATTTTCAACAAAATAATACCGGATAAGATTCACGTAGTAGGGTGTCCCCAATCCGTGATCCGCCCCGGGAATAATCATCATATCGAAGCGCTTGTTAGCCTTCATCAAGGCATTCGCCAAACGAATCGTGTGAGCCATGTGCACGTTGATATCCATATCCCCGGTAATCAACAACAACCGCCCCTTCAAATTCTTGGCTAATTCAATATTAGTCGGGATCTTGGATTCGAACGAATACTCCTTTTGTTCTTGTTTTCCCGTCTTCTTCTCATGCATCTTCACGCCGTGATAAGTTTCTCCCCACCACTTGGTATATATATTATTATCGTGATTACCGGAAGCCGCAACCGCCACTTTATAAAAATCCGGATAAGTCAAAATCGAGGCCGCAGCCATAAAACCACCCCCCGAATGCCCGTAAATCCCCACCTTATCCAAATCAATAAAAGAATAACGATCTGCCAACTGTTCGATCACGAACTTACAATCCGCCAAAGCGTAATCCCGCAAATTTCCATACCCGAAATCATGAAATTCCCGTCCCCGGTTAAGGCAACTTCCCCGGAACCCCACGTTAATCACGATAAATCCCAACTGAGCCAAAGACTCGTTTCCATTATCATCCAACGTGAAAGACTGAGGCACGTAATTCTCCTGCGGTCCGGGGTACACGTTCACGATAATCGGGTATTTCCGGGTGGTATCCATATCAAACGGCCGGTACATCACCCCGTAGAGATCCGTGATACCATCGGCGGCCTTCACCTTAATCCGCTCCGGTTTTTTCCATCCCATCTCGTACAACAACCGCAAATCGGGACTTTCCAGCGTCATGATCTTTTTACCTCTCGTATCTCTCAACTCGGAAACAGGCTCCAGGTCCACCCGTGAATAATTATCAATCAAATACTTCCCGTTCTTGGCCAGATCAATAGAATGATATCCATCACCCGGGGTCAATAACGTAAAACCGGAACCGTCAAAGTTCACCTTATAAAAAAAACGGTATTCCGGATTTATCCCTTTTTCCCGTCCATACCCTTCAAACACGAAATTACGTCCCACGGTATCCAACATCAAAATCCGGGAAGCGACAAAATTCCCGTCCGTCACTTGATTTTTCAATTTCCCGTCCTTATTATACAAGTAATATTGTCCCCAACCGGAACGCTCCGACCACCACAGGATATCCTCGCCTCCATTCAAGATACGACACTCGAACAACTGCTCCGTGAAATGCGGTTCACAACGTTCGTGAATAATTTCGAACACCTCTCCCGTGCGTGTATCCACCCGGCAAAGATCCATCTCGTCACACGTCCGGCTCTTCCGGGTAAAATAAATATATTCCGGATACTTATTAAAATCAAAAAGCAGCACTTTCACTTCCTGATCCGGGTATTTGGCAATATCGACAACCTGATGCGATTTATTCCCGGCATGAAATAAATGCAAATCATACGTGTAAACATACTTATCACCGGGCATCGGGAATTTATACGTTCTCAATGTCGGACGGGGCTCTGCCAAATGATCTACCAGATATCCCTCCTCCACGTTCCGGCGATCCTGGCGCAAACAATAAAACACCTTAGAGTCACCCGACCAGGTAACTGCCGCCCCCTCCTTTTTCCCCGTATCCTTATCTCTCTGGAAAGAGTAAGAATAATAGCGCTCTCCGTCTGTTGTTAACTGATGAGAAGTCGTGTCCCCTTTTTCCTGCAAATACACGTTATGCTTGTAGGCGTAAACCATATAATTACTATCCGGCGACCAACGTTGCCAATAAGGAGCTCGGTTGAAACTACTTGTCACTTTTTCTCTCGTAAATTCTTTCAACTCCCCGCTCTTCACGTCATACACGAAATCCTTACCGTACTTGGAAAACATCAACCGATAGGGATTATTCCCCTCGAAACGGAATCCTCCCAATTTCAAATCCCTGGCATTCTCAACTTTCCCCGTCAGTTCTGCTAACTTCGCCGCCAACCGTTCTGCTGAAAATAATTCCTGTTTCTTTCCTTTTTTAGCATCCACCAGATAATAAACCGTCCCGTCATTGGTCGTGTAATAATACCAGAAAAACTCAGAATTTCCGATCCACGAGGGATAAATCGACAAACCGTGAACATACTCGGAAAGATTACGTTCGGAATACTTGGCACAAGCCTTAAAATCCGCCTTTTGAGCGAATACACCACTCCCCAGCAAGAGGAGCAGCATACATACAATACTTCTCATCATGTCTAATACATTTTGCGTTCTACATAAGAACGATCTCACGGTAAAGACCAATAAACCATGAAACCGTTTGCCTCAAAAGTAATTATTTTTTTAACAAATCCCCGTTTATACTCGAAAAATAAAAACTATCGCGAGGGAATCTCTCCGGTATCCCGCTGATATATTAATGACACATCAAGACAAAATTACCGACAAGTTGCCGATCTGCCTCGGCAACTTATCGGCAACTTATCGGCAACTTCCAATTCACTTACCAGAAAGACACCCCTGCAAGCCGCCGTGGACAAGGGCTAACCACGATTCAACATATATTTACATTACGAAGAAATGGCGTTGTTTTTGACATATGTCTACAAAAAAGAAGAAAACATTACATATACGATGCTGGGAAAAAAGTCCCATTATCTTGAACTACCGCCCCTGTCCCCTCCTTACACAGGTGGGAAAACCGCTTGGTAATCAACTCTCCCCCTGTGTAAGGGGGAGCCGGAGGGGGTAGTTAAAAGTTAAAACAAAATCGAGTAAAAAGAGCGTTGCCAAGTGCGTGGAAATAACCAGCAACTTGCCAAAGGCAAATGTAACCTACAACCTGTAACTCGCTGCAGGCGACCTCCTACACCTCTTCAAACTCAGGCAAAACCATCGACAACCATTTATCCAGTCGCTCCCTCGTTTTCTCCGATTCGAAATCCTCATCCAAGGGCAAGCCGACAAACAAATTATCGGTCACCGCGGCGGAATCCTGAAACACGTATCCATCCGTCGACGTCTTCCCCACGAGATTTCCCCCAAGTTCAGTAACCAGTTCGGCCATGTATCCCATGCCATCCACGAAATGACTCGGGTAAGTGATATGATCTCCCAATCCCACCAAAGCGACAAAACGATCTTTCAGAGAAATTTTACGCATACTTGGGAAGAACTTCGCCCAACGATCCCGCTGTTCCCGTTCCCACGTGCTACGCCCCAACGAAGAGCATACCAATATCAGATTCTTGTAATCCAACAATTTATCGGCATGAACATCATTCACGCAAAACATATCCACCTTGTCCGCCCCGATCTTCTTTTTCAACATCTTGGCTACCCGGTGGACGCTTCCCCCGGCCGGAGAATAAAAAATTCCCAGCCACTTCATCTCGCTTGTCCGCTCGTCCAGAAGATAATTCCCCTCCAAATCGGCGGTCAATCGTAAAGGCTCCTCATGCTCTTTCACGTTCTTTTTATCCGGATCCGGCTTCACTTGAGCCTTCTGATCCGTCTTATTCTTTCCTGCAATCTTATCCATAAAAATATAGTTTATAGTGATTATAATATTATCATCAACTATAAACTATACGGCAAGAAAGGCGAAAAGTTATAGACGCCTATTTTTTATGAGTGGCAACCGCCAACAAAATTCCCAAAGCGACACCCAACAACGCGGCAAACAAAACACGCACGTCTCCCGGCAACAGGAAAGTTATCGTGTGAGCCGGATACCAGAAAAACGGTATCGTTTTCTTGAACACGAAATTCCATTGCACCCGCCAGTTCAGGTTTGCCATGATCTCTCCCATCTGGATCGGGGTTAAGAACCCGGCTAACGTCCCGCCATGACTCAGGATATGCGTATCCGTAATTTTATGCAACGTCATGAACACCGGGGCAAAAATAGTATTCATCCCCACCGAGATACAGAACGCCACGAACACTTTCGACCAGGACAAAGACTCGCCCATCACCGTGGTTGCATTCTCCATACCCATGCTCTTCAGGAAAGCGGGCACGCCATTCGCGAAAATCGTCATCGCCATGCTGATTCCCATACCGAGAATTCCCCACACGATCGCCCGGGGCAACACCCCGAAGCCCTTCCGGTTATACACCCCGGCACTAATCCGCAACCCGATGCACTCTCCCAAAGTCGACAAAATAGCAAACTTCAGGAAACTCATAATCATTCCATGCTCCGCGTTAAACGTTTTATAGAAAGAATACACGGCATCCGACAGAAAAAAGGGGAGTAAGCACACGATTACACACCCGATAACAATAAAATCACTCTTTTTCATCGTATATATTTTCCACCCTCCGGGAAACCACACCTATCCGGAAAGTCTTACACATTATTTATCACTAGTCTCGTCTGACGTTTCCGTCTTCCCGTTTTCAGGGTCTTGGTTCAACTGAACATCCTTATTCACCTCCTTTTGGGGCGTAGGATAGAAAAAGTCAAATCCTTTTTTCCAATCGCTACTGATCCGACCAAAACTTAGGAGTATTGCCAGCAGCAATACTCCTATTATAATCAACATTCTTCTCTCTTCTTTGGCATAGTTGTTCCAAGCTTTCATGAGAACCCTTATTTTTCAATACGGATACGAGCGTCAACGGCCACCACGTTGTCCTTGTTACCTAACAACGGGTTCAAGTCCATCTCGAAGATTTCCGGGGCTACTTTCACCAAAGCGGAAATTCGCATCACGGCCTCGGCAAACTTATCCTCGTTCACGGGCTCTTGACCGCGAACACCTTGAATGATCTTGTAAGATTTCAATTCTTTAATCATGCTATGAGCCTCGGCCTTAGACATGGGAGCCAACCCGGCTTTCACGTCTTTCAGTACTTCGATAAAGATACCGCCTAACCCGCAAAGTACCATGTGCCCGAACTTATCGTCCCGTTTGGCACCGATAAACACTTGCGTACCGCTCAACTGCTGTGCCAGCATGATCGCGTAAGTATCTTTAATCTGCATCATCCGTTTAAATTCACGGCGTACCGTCTCCTCGTCGCTCACGTTCATCACGACTCCACCCACATCCGATTTGTGGATCGGGCCAACCACCTTCATCACCAGCGGGAAGCCGATCTCTTTGGCCATCCGAACGATCTCTTCCTCGTTGTCGGATACCCCTTCTTTAGCCCTGGCCACACCGGCTGCATCCAGTAAAGCGTGAATCTGCTCCGGTGACAGGTAACCGTTCTCGGCCTGATCCACCACCTCACGGATCTTCTTCACGTCCATATCCGGCATTTCGAAATGTTCCGGTTGAGGAGCCGGAGTCTTGTATATCTTGCATAACGCGTTTCCGAACAATACCTCATCCGGGAAATAAACACGTCCTTTAGAAACGAAATCCGCGATCTCGTCTTTCACGATCTTGGAAGAAGGGAAAATCGGGAAAATCGGCTTCTTACAAGTCTTCATCTTCTCGTCGAGCAAGTTGTACACGTCAAACACGGGGAACAAACCGGGGCTTCCGAAGATAACGGCCATCCCGTCGATATGCTCGAACTCATTGTCACAAGCATCCAGAATATACCCTAACTGCTCTGCCGTACCCGTGGCCAAAAAGTCGATCGGGTTACCAACAGATGACCCGGCAAACAATTTCGATAGCAACTCTTTCGCCTTCTCTCCCTCGATATGCGGAACATCCATTCCACCGTTGGAAAGTGCATCCGTCAACATCACGGCGGGACCACCGGCATGAGTTACCACGGCCATATTCTTACCCTTCATTTCGGGATGCATGAAAATCCCGGCAACGGTCATCAGCTCGTCACGTCCGTTGCAACGCACGATTCCGACTTTACGGAACAATGCTTCCACGGCAACATCCGAGCTGGCTAAAGCTCCCGTGTGAGAAGAAGCGGCCCGACTTCCGGCAGCAGATCCCCCGGATTTGATCGCGGCGATCCGACACCCCTTGCGAATCAATGAAGAAGCATGCTTCAACAATTTCTCCGGTTTCTCGATACTCTCCACGTACAACAATTTCACGCGGGAACTCTTCTCCGGGTCAAACGTCTCGTCCATAAACTCCAACACTTCTTCCACTCCCAGTTGTGCCGAGTTACCCACGGAATACATGCTGTTGAATTTAATACCTTTCTGCATACCGGAGTCCATGATAAACAAAGCCGTGGCACCGGAACCGGAAATCAGGTCCACCCCTTTCGGGTTCAACTCCGGAATCGGGCTCGTGAACACGCCACTATAATGGTTTGTCAACACTCCGATACAGTTCGGTCCGATCAATGAACCACCCACGGAATTAATTGTCTCCACGATCTGACGCTCTAATTTTGCTCCTTCCTCGTTCTCTTCATGGAATCCGGCAGACAAAATAATAAACGCCTTCGTGTTCTTCTGTTTAGCAAGAACCTCCACGGCTGACGGGCAGAATTTCGCGGCGATCGCTAAAATCGCGCAATCCACTTCCGGAAGGTCTTTCACATCCCGGTAAGACTTAATTCCTTGCACCACGTCCATCTTCGGGTTCACCACATAAAGCGAACCTTTGAAATTGCCATCTTGTAAATTCCGTAACACGGTCCCCCCGGGCTTGTGAATATCATCAGAGCCTCCCACGACCACAATACTCTTTGGATCAATTAATTGTTTTGCTATCATATATTATCATTTATTTTTAACTTCCTCTTTAATTTCAAATGGATGATCGCGGTTACAATCATCCATTTGAAGTTTTCGTTTCTAGATATTATTGAAGAATGTCAGAAACTCCTGTACCTTCTGTACCATCTTCCGCGAGCCCGTGTACAACGGCACCCGCTGGTGCAAGGCTTCCGGCTTTATCTCCAGAATCCGTTTCTCCCCGTCCGTGGCCAGTCCCCCGGACTGTTCGGCGATAAACGCCATCGGGTTGCACTCGTACAACAATCTCAATTTCCCGGTCGGGTGTGAACTCGTCTGCGGGTAAAGGAACACCCCACCTTTCAACATATTCCGGTGGAAATCGGCCACCAATGACCCGATATAACGAGAGGTGAACGGGCGATTCGTAGCCTCATCCTTCTCCTGACAATATTTAATGAATTTCTTCACTCCCACGGGGAAATTCACGTAATTCCCCTCGTTGATAGAGTATATCTTACCCATTTCCGGTGTCTGCATATTCGGGTGAGACAAACAGAATTCACCGATAGAAGTATCCAACGTGAACCCGTTTACCCCGTTACCGGAAGTGTACACCAACATGGTTGACGACCCGTAGATCACGTACCCGGCAGCCACTTGCTCCGTTCCCGGCTGGAAGAAATCTTCCATCATAAGCGGTTCCCCGATCGGAGAAATACGTTTATAAATAGAAAATATGGTACCTACAGAAACATTCACGTCAATATTCGACGATCCGTCCAGCGGGTCCATACATATAATGTACTTTCCGTCTTTACTCAACCCTTCCTCGAAAACAACAATATCCTGATTTTCTTCGGTTGCAACCCCACAACACTCGCCACTCGCCCTCAACTCATCCATAAAAGTTTTGTCGGCATAGACATCCAACTTCTGTTGGTCCTCTCCCTGCACGTTAATTGAACCCACTTTGCCAAGTATATCTACCAAACCGGCCTTATTTACTTCCCGGTGAACTTTCTTGGCTGCAATACCAATATGGTGCAAAAGTCGTGAGAATTCTCCCGTAGCTCCGGGAATCTCGGCTTGCCGTTCAATAATAAATTGATTTAAAGTTGTAACTTTATGCGTTATCATGGTTTTGTGTTTTAATTTTTTTGCAAATATAAAGTTATAATCTTTAATTTAAAAGGTTTGCGGGTTTTATTCCACTTCACACTTTCAAATCCTCATGTATTCAAGCCGTGTTTAGGGAGTGATAAGACTCCATAAAGAAATCACAAACACTTCCCCAATAGAGCAAAGACAGTTCCCAAACGGCTATAAACCGTAAATGAAGCGTCTTTGAAACGTCTTTGATGCCTTATCTCTCCCTAAACACTACGGGAATTCACCCCTAACTCTTAAAGAACAGAGATAACATCGTTATGATCCCCGGACATGACGTTTCACCCCGGACAAATAACGACATTTCATGACATTACGTTGATTTAACACAAGAAGTTGCGTCAATAAGCCCGAACTGGCCAAACTGCTGATGGTCCATATTTTGTAGTGAGATTATCACTCGTAATGCTCGATGTAATTCCCACATAATCAACAACTGACTTCTCCATTGAACTCCCATACGCTTTAACTTCCATGTTTAAATTTAATTCCTCTTTATGTAGAGCAATCCATCTAATCTCATCCAATGCCGGAAAATACCACCCTTCACCCAAATCTTTACAAGCTTTAAAAGCAGGATACGCATCAAGAGTTTCGCCATTACTAGCCGCAAAAGTTTCCACAGCCTTCAAATTTATCATCCCATCATATCTACTACTCGCCCCCACTAAAGAATTTTTTCCTTTGGCACTCGACTCGCACCACGCTTTTGAACCTAATGAAACACTTGCCACAACCCGTCCCCGGTAAGCATTGATTCCCGTGATGTCAGTCTTAAAAGAAGAAGTCGTTTCATCATATCCCGTCACTTTCCCCACGACAAAGACCGTTCCGCCCATCCACGCATCCCCCACCTTAGGTATCGTCAAGGTAACCTCGTCGTGATTATTCCCTTTCAACGTTATGTCCGTGAAACAATAAGCGAATTTTTCACCCGTTTCGGTGTAGAAACACGCGCTATCTAATTGTAATGTCCCTCCCTCCACTGTCCGAGGAAAAACAAATTCCATCTGATTATTTGTCACCACAATATTTTTCACCTTACGCACTATTCCTCCTGAAGACATGTACAAATCCGCTTTAGTAATCGCAATCCCCTTGACCACCTTCGTCAACATCACTCTGGCCTTCTCCCCTTTTTCTACAAGAATTTCACCCACCTGCACTTGTTCCCAGTCCTTTATCGAAACCAAGAACAATTCTTTGGTAGGCCCAAGTCCCGGATAATCATTCACTTTCAATGTATATACATACTCTTTTCCCGGCTCAAACGTCATTGAAGGAAGTATCGCTTCACTAGGATTATCATTACCCGTGAATTTAAAAGAAATTATCATATCGTTATCTTGTTTTTCTTGAGGAAAAATAACAACAGACGTGTTGGGGATCGCTTGCATCTGTATATCATCAACCGTCTCTCCATTTGCCAAAACCCCCGTACCCATGTTTAAAATTCCGGTTGTAACCACATTATTCAATTTCACTTCTTCGAGATCACCCAAAATAACTGTTGTAGGAGTTTCCGTGGTGAAATTAATAACCAATTTCGAAAACAAATGATTAAATTCCAATCTGATAGGAGCCACATCCTTCACATAACCGTTTGCCGCCTTAAGATACAAGAAATCCGATTCATTCAAAAATTCCGGGGTAGATTGATCCGCATTCACACTAACAGGTACGCTCACCAAATCTTGCGGGGCCGAATGAGTTTTTTTCCAATAATATCCGTATACATCTATCGGCATATCCGGATAATAATGCTCTTGTCCATCTGCAAACGATAAACTCCCAGCATCACCACAAACCATTTCACACAAATCTTCACTTGCCGGAAACATTGCCACATCTTCCTCGGTTCGTTCCACTATGTAAAGATGCACGCCGCCCCCCTTATCAAAACTAGCCCGACCCATATTAACAACCTGTGTCTCTTGAATATTAGAACGAAAGGAAATCTTTTGTTCATTCACGTCTTCTGATAATGCTCGATTACACCCCCAGAATAGAATTATCATCAATAATACATTTATACACCTCATAATCATTGAATTAATATTCATTACTAATTATACAACCACGAACATTTGCAAGACAAAAATGAGATCCTCCTTTCCAGATTTATTTATTAAACACCAAACACTTAACAGTGCACACACTTAAAATAAAAAATATTATCTAACGATCCTTTTATTGTATCCATAAATTTACTCTCTGGACAACAAACCCCATTTTTCATTTCTCGTTAATTATTAAACACTTACGTGATTTGATAATTTTATCATGAGCATTTATATTGACTAATCAAAAAAGGATCGTTTATTGGAGTTTAAATTTAGACAATTAAATCAAAAAAATCAATGAAAAAGCTACATTATTATCTTTATCGCCCCAAGAAAACCTATTTTACTCATTTCTCCTTGACAATAAATATCCTATAAAACAAAAACTCCCGCTTTGGTGGGAGTTTTTTTATATCTTACAATTGCTAATCCTTTACAAGGAGTCAATATCTTCTCGTGTTATCCCGGTAAGTTCCATGATATCTGCCATAGACATTCCCTTTAATTTCAATTTTCGAGCGATATCTAATGCCTTTTCTTTTTCTCCTTCAGCCTTCCCCTCTATCATTCCTTCCATTTTTCCTTCAGCTTTTCCTTCAGCTTTCCCCTCAGCTTTCCCCTCAAGTAATCCTTCTAATTTAGCCGTACTTAACACATCATTCTGAATCATAATCGCATCTACATGACGGTCATAGGCTTCACGCTCGGCTGTGTCCATGTTATAATAGACCAACTTTTGGCGAGCCTCGCTCAACCCAGGGGCTTTCGTGTCAGGACGGATATGACCATTCTTCAGGTAATCAATCCACTCTTCCAACGGGGTCATGGCCACTTTATCAAATTCATTTACGCGAATCAAGAAATATTCGGGAAAAATCTCGGACGGAAGTCTACGCACGATGACATCCTTCTCCTTGGCCGTCACCTGCAAAAAATCACCCGTGTGAACCCCAACAAAAGAGTTCTGCCCGTGATACAAATAATCATCACCTTTGCCAATATCAAAATACAAGATACTGATAGAGTAGATTTTTTTTACCTCGGAATAAATATGTCCCAATTCGATATGCTCCGTGATAGCTTTCGCTACTCCATATAGAATCCGTTCAAGATAATACAATTCACGAGTAATCTGTATTTCGACGATAATGATTTCATCATCACTATCACGGGCCTTGACATCCACGCGATTGAACTTATCATTCTCATCTTGTTGGTTACCCTCGCTTTCAAGAATGTCAATAATACGAATCTTCCTGCCAAGCAACACAGTGAGAAGCCCTTCCAGTACTCCAAAATTTGCCTTATTTCTTAGCAGGCGCTTAATCGCCCAGTCGAAACGAATATATCTATCTTTGATGTCCATAAGTGGAATATTTTAATACACTTCTTACAAAGGTAGAATTATTTTTCCACTTTCTAATTCCTTTCGTCATTTCATTTCAGTATTAACATGCTAAAACGCATTAACCTTGAACGATCACTCATCTTATTTTGTATTTTACAATTTAAGATATACTTTTGTTTTGTGTTACTCGTTAATAAGAACTTACATGAAAGTATTCAAATTCGGAGGCGCTTCCGTGAAAGACGCCGCGGGAGTGAAAAACCTCTCTTCTATCGTACACCATCAACACGGGCAGTTGGTCGTGGTCGTTTCCGCCATGGGCAAAACCACGAATTTACTGGAAACGCTATGTAACGCTTATTTCCACAAAGACCCGAAAGTCGCTTCTATCATGAAGGAACTAAAAAGCTTTCATTTGGCGATTGTCGATTCGTTATTCCCGTTAAATGATGAAGTCTACAAGCACCTGGAGGAGTTATTCACAAATCTGGAAAACATTCTATCAAGTGAATCCTCACTATGCTACGATTATGAATACGATCGTATCATCTGTTTCGGAGAATTAATTTCCACGACAATCATTTCCGATTACTTGAAAATGGAAGGTATCGACAATCAATTCATTGACATCCGGAAATACTTGAAAACCGATCAGAATTACCGGAATGCCAACATTGACCTGGAACTCTCCGGACAGCTCTGCCGGGAAGCCTTTGACTTCAACACGGCTCCCGTATTCGTAACCCAAGGTTTCATCGCCGGAACCCGCACCAACCAAACCACCACTCTGGGACGCGAGGGATCGGATTACACGGCAGCCCTTCTGGCTAACCTGTTAAATGCCGAGGATGTAACCATTTGGAAAGACGTACCCGGCGTGATGAACGCGGACCCGAAAGAATACGACAAAGCACAAGTGATCAGCCGAATGTCATACAAGGAAGCCATCGAGCTATCCCATTTCGGGGCGAAGGTTATTCACCCGAAAACGATAAAACCGATCCAGAACAAACAGATTCCTCTCTACGTGAGATCATTCTTACATCCGGAATCCACGGGAACCGTGATTCAAGAGATCGACGAACATCTGAAATTACCCCCGATCTATATCAACAAAGCAAACCAATGCCTGTTGACTCTCACGCCAAGAGATTTTTCCTTTATCGCGGAAGAAAAATTAAGTCATATTTTTGCCATTCTGGCACAATATAAATTGAAATTGAACCTGATGCAAAATTCTGCTATCAGCTTCTCGTTTTGCATCGACTGCAACAGTGCTGTCTTCAACACATTTCTGGAACAACTCCAGGAAGAATTCGAAGTCCGATACAACCAGAACGTGAAATTAATCACGATTCGCCATTATAACGACGAGATCATCCGGGAGATCATTGGCGACTCCCCCACACTGGTAGAACAACGCAGCCGGACAACGGCCCAATTCGTGTTAAGAAACCATATTTAGTAATCAATCTTCCCCGACCATGGAGCAAGAAATACTGTTAACCGTACTGATGCCCTGTCTTAACGAGGCAGAAACATTAGCAACCTGCATCACGAAAGCCCAAAAAAGCATCGCCGAGTTACAAATTTCAGGGGAAGTGTTGATTGCCGACAACGGAAGCACGGACGGCTCTCAACAGATAGCCCGAGAACACGGTGCCCGCGTCGTGGACATTCCCGAAAAAGGATACGGGAGCGCGTTGATCGGGGGAATTCATGCTGCAAAAGGAAAGTACATCATCATGGGGGATGCTGACGACAGTTATGATTTCCTGTCGCTCAGGCCTTTTGTCGAGAAACTGGAAGAAGGTTACGAGCTTGTCATGGGGAATCGCTTCAAAGGAGGTATCGCCAAAGGCGCCATGCCCCCGTTGCACCGATATCTCGGCAACCCGGTTTTATCGGGCATCGGGCGGATACTGTACAGAAGCGACATCGGGGATTTCCACTGTGGCTTACGAGGTTTCCGCAAGGAAAGCATCGAATCCTTGCACCTCATCACCACGGGAATGGAATTCGCCAGCGAAATGGTCGTGAAATCCACGATAAACCATTTACGCATCACGGAAGTCCCGACCACCCTTTCCCCGGACGGGCGTAACCGGGCTCCCCATTTACGCAGTTGGCATGACGGTTGGAGACACCTGAAATTTTTACTTATCTATTGCCCGAAATGGTTATTCCTCTACCCGGGGATTTTCCTGACAATCCTCGGCCTGATCATACTCTGCACACTCTCTATCGGGCCGATCCATATTCATGATATCACGCTGGACATTCATACCATGCTGTACGGGGCCATGTTCACGATCCTCGGCGTACAGATCATCGCGACCGCACTCTTCACCCAAACTTACGCCACGAATTCGGGAATGATGCCGGCAGAAAACAACAAGAGTAAAATTCTCAGTAAATTTACCCTGGAAAAAGGATTAGTTATTGGTTCCATCATGATCGCATTAGGAATCATCGGTTCAATATTAGCCGTAAGAGTATGGGGTACACACGCTTTCGGCCCGCTAATCCCGTCCCAGACCATGCGGCTCACCATCCCGTCGGTCACCTTGCTAATACTCGGATTACAATTCATATTTTCCAGTTTTTTCCTGCATATTCTCAACATCAAGCACAAATAAAATATACCCATAAATTACCGGCACATGAGTACAAATACATTCTACACGAAATATTTGAATAACAAGAACCTTACATATCTATGCCTGGCAATTATCATTTGTTCTTTCATCATTAATTATTTGAATATATTTGATTTCAAACCGGACTTGAACGGGGACAACGTCTATTATTACGCTCTCGGCAGAGCCCTAGCCGCAGGAAAAGGCTACACGGATATCATATTTTTTGAAGAGACTCCCCACTCCCATTTCCCCCCGGGATATCCCCTGTTTAACGCGGGAATCATGCTTTTCACCCATTCCTACTCGGCTTTAAAAATCGCGAACGGCGTGTTATTCGGGTTATCCATTTTACTTCTTTTCTTCCTCACGAAGAAGCTTTCCGGCAATTTATTACTCGCTTTGTCAACCTGCTTGTTGTGCTGTATGCAACAGGCTCTATTACGTTACTCCACGATCGTGATGAGCGAAATGTTATTCACGTTTCTCACGATCGGGGTTCTGTACCTGATCTCGCTTATCAATACGGATCACCTGTTCGACAAGCATCGCCCCCGCTCTCAAATCATTTACTTTATTTTAATGATTATCGGCTTGAATTACATCTATTTCGTCCGGACCATGGGTACCTCTATCATTCTTGCTGTTATTATTTACTTCGGAATTATTTGCATAAAAAAAAGTATCACCTTTTTTAAAAGTAAACGCACGCATGCAGATCTTTCCCAACAGATAAAAAACAAACAGGCTCTATTCAGTCACCTGATCATTTTAGGCATTGTCATCGTGTCCTTCGCCGGGGCAAAAACCGCATGGGATATGCGCAACAAAAGTATCGGTGTCACCGGAAGCGACTACCTTAAAGACTTCAAAAAGAAGCCTAAAGGCGAAACCATGACCACATTCTCGGACTGGACCGAACGCGTTGAAAACAACTTAACCAGTTACGTGGGCAAATGGATTCCCTCGGCAATCGTGTCTGATAACCCGGAATTAGAACAATCCGTGACCCGTTCCGGCATTATCCAAGGGATCTGCATCTTGGCCATCGTTCTTCTCGGGTTAATCACGCTGAAAAAACTGCAACTCCTTTTATTCCTGTACATCGGTATCACCATGGCGGTACTTATGGTCTGGCCGGAACAATACGGGGGACATCGCTATTTCATCGGAATTATCCCCCTGTTCATTTTCCTGTTCTTGAACGGTTGCCTCGAACTTATAAATTTCATCACGAAAAAAATGCCTCTCGCCAAGTACCAACAACTCATTCCTGCGGGAGGCCTGATCCTGCTTCTTGTTTTTTTCATGTTCCCGCACTACTCGAAAGCCTTGAAGCCCCAACAGAACTTCGCAACATTCAGGCAATGGAACGAAAGAATTGCGGATCCCGCTTTCATCGAATACATTTATGCCATTGACTGGTGTAAGAAAAATCTACCCGAAGATGCTCGTATCGCTTGCCGGAAGCCGGAGCTTTTCTATCTCTTCTCCGGGGGCCGGAAGTCTACTTCTTTCCCCCAGTATGCAAAGCCGGAAGAACTTTTCGAACGATTCAAGAAACAACAAATTTCCCACGTGATCATCGACCGATGGTTCCGTCACGGGTATGTCACCGTTTATCCCATGGTCAAACAATACCCGGATCATTTCAGGCCACTTATCCAAGTTGGTAAAAACACGGCCAAACAACTCCCGACACTCGTGTTTCAATTTTTCCCGAACGCGGAAAAGAAATAATGCTCCTATTTTATAAGTTATCCAAAGGTAATAATAGGGTAATAATATCCCTCTCTCGTAGCACCCCCGAAGCTTCCCCGAAGCTCCATCATCTGGCGGTGGAGAAGCTTTGAGGATGCTTCGAGGAAGCTACGAAGGAGGGGTAGGATTACCCTAGTTACACGAGAGGATTACTATTGAATTACCATAAATCCCCCCCTGCCTCCTTTGAAAAATCCCGCACATACAACTTAAAATCACTTGATGTAAATTCAATTCTATCAATAGATAGAAATGAGAAAAAAATGGTATATTTGCAACTTGATTTTAAAAACGTGCAAATTAGTAATCTTAAAGTAAGAGTCACGATGGACAAAAAATTCCAAGAGTACAAAGGTTTGGATCTCTCTCAGGTAAATAAAGAAGTTCTGAAGGAGTGGGAAACAAACAACACATTCGAGCAAAGCTTGAAGATTCGAGAGGGGCATCCCTCGTTTGTCTTTTTCGAAGGTCCCCCTTCGGCAAACGGAATGCCGGGTATTCACCACGTAATGGCTAGAACTATTAAGGATATTATTTGCAGATACAAGACTTTACAAGGATTTCTCGTAGAACGGAAAGCGGGATGGGATACCCACGGGTTACCCGTTGAATTAGGTGTGGAAAAGAAACTCGGTATCACGAAAGAAAATATCGGGAAAACTATATCCGTGGCCGATTATAACAAAGAATGCCGCGCAGACGTGATGAAGTTCACCCAAGAATGGGAAGATTTAACGAACAAAATGGGATACTGGGTAGACATGAGCAACCCGTATATCACGTATGACAATCGTTATATCGAAACCCTTTGGTACTTGTTAAAACAATTATACAACAAAGGTTTCCTCTACAAAGGATACACGATACAACCCTATTCTCCCGCCGCGGGAACAGGCTTGAGCACCCACGAGTTGAACCAGCCGGGATGTTACCGGGATGTGAAAGACACGACTTGCGTGGCTCAATTCAAAGTCGTTCGGGATGAAAAATCCGAGAAATTATTCGCTCACAGTGATGAAGTTTACTTCACCGCGTGGACGACTACCCCGTGGACATTACCATCCAACACGGCATTGGCTGTCGGGCCGAATATCACGTACCTGGAAGTGAAGACATACAACCCTTACACGTTCCGTCCGGTAACCCTGATTCTGGCCAAAGACCGTTTCAGCGCTTATTTTAATAAAAAAGCGGAAGATATCGCCTTGGCAGATTACAAGGAAGGTGATAAACTAATCCCCTATCAGGTGATTGCCGAATACAAAGGGACCGAACTGGAGGGTATGCGCTACGAGCAACTTTTACCCTGGATGAAGCCCGTGGGCGACGCGTTCCGGGTAATTCTCGGTGATTACGTGAGCACGGAAGACGGTACCGGAATCGTGCATATCGCGCCGACCTTCGGGGCGGATGACGACCGGGTAGCCAAAGTTGCGGGGATCGCCCCCATGCTACTTCTTGATAAAGAAGGAAATAAACAACCCATGGTCGACAAACGCGGACGGTTGTTCCTGCCGGACGATATCGACCCAGAATTCCTGAAAAACAATGTCAACATGGACTTGTACTGTGAATTCGCCGGACGTTTCGTGAAGAATGCTTACGATCCGACCCTGACGGAAAATGACACGACACTCGATATTGACCTGAGCATCCTGTTAAAACGGGAAAACAAAGCGTTTAAGGTTGAAAAACACGAACATAATTACCCGCATTGCTGGAGAACCGATAAACCGGTACTTTACTACCCGTTGGATTCCTGGTTTATCAAAACAACTGCCGTACGGGACCGCATGATCGAGTTGAACAAAACGATCAACTGGAAACCAGCCAGCACGGGTGAAGGCCGTTTTGGTAAATGGCTGGAGAATCTGGTAGACTGGAACCTTTCGCGTTCTCGTTACTGGGGTACACCCCTCCCGATATGGGTCAGCGAGGACGGTTTGGAGAAAAAATGTATCGGTTCGGTACAGGAATTAGTGGAAGAAGTCGAAAAAGCCATAGAGGCAGGCGTGATGACCGAAAACCCGTTCAAGGATTTCAAGGTAGGCGATTACTCTAAAGAAAACTACGAGAAAATCGACCTGCATCGCCCGTATGTGGATAATATTATACTGGTATCCCCCACGGGACAACGGATGATTCGCGAAAAAGACCTGATCGACGTCTGGTTTGACTCGGGAGCTATGCCTTACGCTCAAGTACACTACCCGTTCGAGAATAAAGAACTGATCGACAACCGGACCCATTTCCCGGCCGATTTCATCGCCGAGGGAGTGGATCAAACCCGCGGTTGGTTCTTCACGTTGCATGCTATCGCCACGATGGTATTCGACTCCGTGGCCTTCAAAAATATTATTTCCAACGGATTGGTTCTTGATGCCAAAGGAAACAAGATGTCCAAACGTTGGGGAAATGCCGTTGATCCTTTCGACACGATCGAGAAACAAGGTTCCGACCCGCTACGCTGGTACATGATCACGAACTCTCAACCGTGGGATAACCTGAAATTCGATATCACCGGGGTGGAAGAAGTAAAACGTAAATTCTTCGGAACGTTATATAACACGTACGGATTCTTTGCCTTGTACGCCAATATTGATAAATTCTCGTACGCGGAACCGGAAGTTCCGTTTAACGAAAGACCGGAAATCGACCGCTGGATTCTTTCCCTGCTCAACAGCTTGATCAAGGAAGTAACCGAGGCTTACGAGAAATTCGAACCGACACGTGCAGGACGGGCAATACAGGAGTTCGTGATCGAGAACTTGTCGAACTGGTACGTGCGTCTTTCCCGTAAACGTTACTGGGGAGGCGAACAAACGAAAGACAAGCTGTCGGCTTACCAGACGTTATATACCTGTTTGGAAACCGTGGCCATATTGTCGTCCCCGATCGCCCCGTTCTACATGGATCGCTTGTTCAAAGATCTGAATAACGTGACTGGACGCTACACCGTGGACGTGCATTTGGTGAATTTCCCGGTTGCCAACGAATCCATGATCGACAAGCAATTGGAAGAGCGCATGAACATGGCTCAACAAATATCTTCCATGGTACTTGGCCTGAGACGTAAGGTTCAAATCCGTGTAAGACAACCGTTGTGCAAACTGTTGATCCCGATCTTGAACGAAGATATGACCATCCAATTGGATGCCGTGAAAAACATCATCCTGTCGGAGGTGAACGTGAAAGAGATCGAGTATATCACCGATACCGCAGGTATATTGATCAAGAAGATCAAACCGAACTTCAAGACATTAGGCCCAAAATACGGTAAATACATGAAACAGATTTCCGCTCTCGTGGCCGAAATGAACCAAAATGATATTTACAATTTCGAAAAACAAGGAACTTATTCTTTGCAGATTGGAACGGAAACTTTGGAATTGACACTGGAAGACGTGGAAATACTCTCGGAAGACATACCGGGTTGGCTCGTGGCTAACGAAGGACGTCTTACCGTGGCTCTGGATATCAATATCACGAAAGAATTGCGTGAAGAAGGTATCGCCAGGGAGTTGATCAACCGGATTCAAAACCTGAGAAAAGAAAGTAATTTTAACGTGACGGACAAAATTGATCTCCGCATCGGAAAACACAAAGAGATCAACGAGGCTGTCGAGAACTTTAAGGCATATATCGCCAGTCAGGTTCTGGCAGAGAGCGTTACGCTAGTAGATAAAGCCGAGGGCGATGTCCAGAACATCGAAATCGACGATATACAAACGTTTATTAAAATCCAAAGAATGTAACTTCTATCCCCTGTTACAAGTAAAAGTGGATATTTCCACACAGGAAAGGTTACAAAACGGATTTTTTTATTAACTTAGACAAAAACTTTACAACTATGTCAGAGAAGACGAGATATTCGGACGAAGAGTTACAGGAATTCAAAGAATTGATTCTGGAGAAACTCGAAAAAGCGAAAAGAGATTACGAGGTGCTGAAAGCTTCGATCTCCGGTAGCGACGGGAATGACATTGCCGACACGTCTCCTACTTTCAAAGTATTGGAAGAAGGAGCATCTGTTCTTTCCAAAGAAGAAGCCGGTCGGCTAGCTCAAAGGCAGGCAAAATTTATTGCCCATTTGGAAGCTGCATTAGTTAGAATAGAAAATAAAACTTACGGGATTTGCCGGGTTACCGGGAAACTGATCTCTAAGGAAAGATTACGCGCCGTGCCTCATGCAACATTGAGTATGGACGCGAAAATGGGACAAGACTCTTAATCGCGATGCGATTAAGAGTCCCTTTTAAATTTTAAATATACAGGATGAGCACGCGAAACAAGCTTATTATTTTTATCATCGTTCTTTTGGTTATTGATCAGGTAGTAAAAATCTGGATCAAAACTCACATGATGATCGGCGACGAATTCAATGTTTTGGGAGATTGGTTCAAAATTCATTTTATTGAAAACAACGGAATGGCTTTCGGCATGGAACTGGGAGGCGGCAAGTGGGGCAAGACGGTTTTAAGCGTGTTCCGGTTATTCGCAGTCGTAGGTATAGCCTGGTACCTGGGACGTCTCATCAAACAAAAAGCCCCGAAAGGAGTTATTATCTCTTTCGCGCTAATCTTCTGTGGAGCCATTGGTAATATCATTGACAGTGCATTTTATGGGATGATATTCAGTGATAGTTATTCACAAGTAGCTACCATGTTCCCTAAAGGTGGCGGGTATTCTTCTTTCTTACACGGGAAAGTGGTTGACATGCTTTATTTCCCTCTTTATGAAGGATTTTTACCCAAATGGATTCCTATCTGGGGAGGAGATTTCTTCGTATTTTTCCGCCCGGTATTCAACTTGGCCGATTCTTACATCACGATAGGCGTGTTTATTCTATTACTTTTCTATCGGAAGTTCTTTGCAACGAAGAAATAGATATCTTAAAATAAAGTTAAACAAAGGGATGAATCTGCTGAAGATTCATCCCTTTGTCATAAATATAAGTTAATCTGACTTTGACGGTTAACAAGGTTTAAATATGTTTTCTAAATTGCCAAACAATTTACAAAACCCATTTTTAACTGTATTTATGAAAAAAGTTATTATTCTTATTGCCGCCATAGCATTCAGTATCACGGCATTTTGTCAAGGAGGTGTGAATTTCGAACACCTGACATTTGATGAAGCCCTAGCCAAAGCAAAGGCCGAAAACAAGCTTGTATTCATGGATTGTTACACTTCTTGGTGCGGCCCCTGCAAATACATGGCAGAAACTATTTTCCCGCAAGAAAAAGCAGGAGAATTTTTCAACCCTAAATTTATTTCCGTGAAATTCGACATGGAAAAAGGAGAAGGACCGGAATTGGCTAAAAAATTCGGGGTAAGAGCATACCCGACATTCTTTATCATTCGCCCGGACGGAACCGTACAACATACCATTGTCGGTGGTGGAGATTTGGAAGGGTTTATCGCCCGCGTTGAAAGAGGATTGAACGAAAAAACATCCTTGGATTACCTGAACAAGGCGTATGAAAAAGGCAAAATGAATAAAAAACAACTCATGAATTATTCCATCGCCCTACAAGACGCATACGACGAAGCAAAAAGTAAAAAAATTAACACGGAATTAAACGCTGTATTAAAGGATAAAGACAAACTTAAAAAAGATTTCTGGCCGATTTTGGAAAACGACGGTTACGGATCAGAAAATTTCAAATTTGTGGTCAAAAATCTTCCCGCTTTCAGAAAGAATATCGGTAAAGAAAAAGTAGATGCCTATTTGTTCGGAAACTATAGTATGGCTATCGACAACTCAAATCGTGGCCCGGAACCTGCCAAAACACTAGAGCAGATTCGTCAGGATTTATCGACCATCAATTTAGAGAAGAACGACGAACTGATGAGCAAAATAGAATTGGCCCAAGCTATTGCCGATCAAGATGTAGCAAAAATCATCTCTTTCGCAGAACAAGCTGCACAATCCGGAAGTAAAGAAGTTTGGCCCGTTATGAACGCTCTCAATTCGATCAAGAACAAAGCTTCAAAGGAAGAATTAGGTCATATCGCAGAATTAGGCGATAAGTTCATCGCCAACGCTCCCGCACAAGGGAAAGATTACATGGAAAACTTCTTCGAAAGTTTCAAGATTGCCGCTTATACCGGGGTATATTTTCAGGATTTGACTTTCGAACAAGCCTTGGAAAAAGCAAAAAAACTACGTAAAAAAATATTCATCGACTGTTACACTTCTTGGTGTGGTCCTTGCAAATACATGGCGAATACAGTTTTCAAACAAGAAAACGTGGGTGATTTCCTGAACAAGAATTTCATTTGCTTGAAATATGACATGGAAAAAGGCGAAGGACCCGAATTAATGAAAAAATTTGGTGTACGCGCATTCCCGACATTCGTGATTCTTAACCCGGACGGAACAGTTCGTCATAAACTTGTAGGCGGAGGAGAAGGTGAACAATTTATTGAACGCGTGAAAGAAAGTTTCGACGATAATAAAGCTCTAAGCACGTTAACTACAAAATACGAGAACGGAGACCGGGATAAAGCTTTCTTGTTGCAATACACGAAAACATTGAACAGCCTTTATGATGCAACCGCAAAGGATGTTGCCGCCGAATTAATGAATATAGCAACGGATGAAGAAAAATTATCCCCGGATTACTCTTTTATCTTCCTGAGCAGTTCTTTAAGCCCGAAAGATTCGGAAGCTGAAAAATTCTTGTTGGCCAACCGGGAGAAATTCAACACGACCATCGGTAAAGAAAAAGTGGACGGCCGTTTAAGCGAAGGTCTATACAGCGAACTGATGCGTTCTATCGCATCTAAAGGCGAGAATATTGATGCAAAAAGATTGGACGCCATCGGCAAAGAGATTAAAACTTTAAAACTATCGAATGAAAAATCTCTTCTGGCCCTTCAAACTATCGCTAAAGCGGTGAAAGCCGGAAACATCGACCGCTTGTTATCCACTTGCGAAAAGGAACTTTCAAAAATCGATAACAACCAATACGTGGTTTACTACCTCAGTGGTGCTTTCGAGAAAGCCACTAGCGCACAAAAAACTCGCTGGCAGAAAATCATGCAAGGCCAGTCAAAATCATCTGGATAAAACATACAGCTAAGACAATCTAAAATAAGACGAGATTCACAATGAATCTCGTCTTATTTATTTTCCACGGGAAAATAATAACTTTAAATACGGAATAAATATAGAATATATAACCATCTTAAAAGATCGTGTGAAGTAAAAAGACAATATTATTTTAAAATGAATTTTATTATTTATATTTGTCTATTGCCCTAAATAAATAGCTTATGAGAAATTTAGATAACGAGATATGTACTCTTTTGAAGCAACATAATGTAGAAGGATTAAAGTTGCTTTTTAGCGTGTATTATCGTCCGTTAGTGCTTTGGGCGGATACCTATTTAAATAATATCGGACACGCGGAAGATGTTGTACAAGAGTTTTTCGTGAAATTATGGGAGAAAAAATTCGGGGATAGATTATCGGCACTCACGTTAAAATCTTATCTTTTTACGGCTGTAAAAAATCAAGCATTGAATGTTCTGGAAAAATTTGACCCGCTAAAAGAGACTTGCGATGTGGCTCTCGTAAATCATTTTCAGGTAGAATACGACGATTTGACGGAAGAATTATTATCCCGCGTAAAGGCTGAAATCAAAAAATTGTCACCCCGGAGCCAAGAAGTGGTAAACGGAGTATACTTGGAAGGTTTGCATTACAAAGAGGTTGCTCAAAAATTAGGAATATCGGTATCAACCGTAAAAACGTTACTTGTCAACGCATTGAAACAATTGAGAACGTCGTGCGAACATATAAATGAAATTTTAACATTCATTTTGTACAAAAAAATCACGATTTGATTCAACCGTTTTTCAATTTTTCCTGTATTATAGGTGCAAAGATGAAAGGAGATGTTATTTAATGATCATTTTATTATATTCATAAATTTGCTTTCCCATCTATAATTTCATTTTCAACATATCGCTAGTTATTAGCTATTTGCACATTCCGATGATCTGATCTTGATCCTTTATATTGACCTATCAATAAAGGATCGTTTTATGATAGACCAAGATGACATCAATTTATTAGACTATATTAGCGGAGAACTTCGTGAGGAAGAGAGAGAAGAGGTCTTGAAATGGATCGAATCGAGTATAGAGAATCGGGTCTATTTTGAACAATTCCGGCAGAATTATTTAAGCATGAGATGGGGTACGAGAAGTTCGCTCGTAAAAGGAGAGTTCCCCCAGATCAAACAACGACTCCAACGGCATAAAATCATGCGTTATATTGCAAGATGTGCTGTTGCAGTGGTCATTCTTTCCGTGGGAGGTCTAGGTGTTCATTCGCTCCGTCAGGAAAGAGAAATTACAACTGTTCAGCAACCCATATCTTCCATCTCCCCGGGTAGTTCACGAGCGTATTTACAATTATCTTCCGGTGAGATTGTTCCCGTTTCAACCGAAGAAAAGATATTGAAAGAAAAAGGAGGAACTTCCATCACGATCAGTAGTGCCGGAGAAGTCCTTTATCATGTCCGAGATAGCCTCGTGGAGGTTGCGGACGAAGTGTTCAATAAATTGATTGTTCCTAGGGGAGGTGAATTTGTCGTGACATTGGACGACGGGACAAGAGTATGGTTAAATTCCGGCACGGAATTTCGCTACCCGACAAATTTCGTCACGGAACAAAGAGAAGTTTATTTAAAAGGGGAAGCCTATTTTGACGTGAAACGCGATACGACTCGTCCTTTTGTCGTCATAGTGAATGATTGCGCGGTCAAAGTGTACGGGACACAATTTAACATCAACACGCATAAAGAAGGAGTAATACAAACCGTACTCGTGTCGGGCAATGTGGCATTTAGGAAAGGAGACGAAGAATTCAGGTTACAGCCCGGAGAAAAAGCCGAATACTGGAAACACGAGGGGAAGGTGGAAGTAAATCAAGTTGACGTGTCTTCTTATATCGCTTGGAAAGATGGGACTTTTATCTTCGAGAACGAGTCACTGGAAGATATCATGAATACGCTTTCCCGATGGTACGACGTGGATGTGTTCTACACGAGTCCGGAAGCAAAGCGAGTTTACCTGACCGGAAAAATGAAGCGTTATAAAGATATTCAGGAGCTCTTGTACTTCTTTGAACGCATCTCCGATGTGAAATTTACAATAAAAGGAAAAGTTATAACAGTGAGTGAAAAATAAGGGATAAAGATGGTGACACATCTTCATCCCCCGAGATCAAAACGAACAGATGGCCATGGAA